>Ga0233444_10000072_pt1 | contig 127929 bp, 111 predicted proteins | sample SI_124_October20_6_FD_182792 | JGI IMG/M metagenome (GOLD analysis project Ga0233444, IMG submission 182792) | Seawater microbial communities from Saanich Inlet, British Columbia, Canada - SI_124_October2016_10_MG | ecosystem: Environmental > Aquatic > Marine > Inlet | place: Canada: British...
GATCAAGAAGATTATCTAAAATCACAACGTTATAAAAAAGCAAATGATCGTTTCAGTTCCATTGCTTCATCGATTTCATTAATCGTAACATTATTATTTTTTTATTTAGATGGTTTTGCTTTCGTGGATGAATGGGCTCGAACATTTTCAGACAATTCGATTATTATTGCACTTATCTTTTTTGGGAGTATCATGTTTGCAAGTGATTTGTTAAGTATTCCTTTTGGCTATTACCATACTTTTATAATCGAAGAAAAATTTGGATTTAATAAAACTAGTTTAAAAACATTTTTTTTGGATAAAATCAAAGGATGGTTGATGTCTGCTGTTTTAGGTGGTCTATTACTTTCGATAATTATTTGGTTTTACGAATCGACAGGTAGTAATTTTTGGATATATGCTTGGGGTATAATAACTGTATTTGTGTTATTTATGAATCTATTTTACGCACGTTTAATTGTACCTCTCTTCAACAAGCAAACACCACTTAGTGACGGTACTTTAAAAACTAAAATTAAAGATTATGCTCAAAAAGTAGGTTTTCAACTAGATAAAATAGTTGTAATTGATGGTTCTAAAAGGAGTACAAAAGCCAATGCTTACTTCTCAGGTTTTGGAAGCGAGAAAAGAGTTACGCTATTTGACACCTTGATTAATGATCTAGAAGAAGAAGAAATTGTTGCAGTTTTAGCCCACGAAGTAGGCCATTACAAAAGAAAACATATATTATTTAATTTAATAATGAGCACTTTAATTATGGGATTTACCTTTTGGGTATTATCCTTATTAATTGGAAGTCCGTTGTTATCTGAAGCGTTAAATGTTTCCACTCCTTCTTTTCATATAGGTTTGATTGCCTTCGGAATACTCTACAGTCCTATTTCGGAACTAACGGGATTAGTTATGAATTTTATTTCAAGAAAATTTGAATACCAAGCGGACAACTATGCAAAAGAAACTTTCGATGGAGCTCCATTAATCTCCGGTCTAAAAAAATTAAATAAAAATAGTTTGAGTAATCTTACTCCACACCCAGCCTATGTTTTTGTTCATTATTCGCATCCCACCCTATTGCAGCGATATGTTAATCTTACGAGGCAATAAAATTAAATAAACTGTAATAATAAAGATTAATTTTATGGTTTATAACAATCATTTATGTATTTTTAATTTATGACAGATAAGGCACTGGATATAGAAAATAAAGAGATTGCTAAGCAATATAAAAAATTGCTTAAGATTAGTTATCGGACACTTTCAAAAGAAGATAAAAAATTAATCCGAAATGCCTTCGACATTGCAGTTGATGCTCATAAAAATCAACGAAGAAAATCTGGAGAAGCGTATATATTTCATCCCATTGCTGTAGCAAAAATTGTAGCCTCAGAAATTGGATTAGATTCTACTTCTATTGCAGCAGCATTATTGCACGACGTTGTTGAAGACACCAATTATACCTTAGCTGACGTAGAACAAATGTTCGGCGAAACGGTTGCAAGAATCGTAGATGGTCTAACCAAAATTTCACATTTATCCACAGATAAAGATATTTCTCTCCAAGCGGAAAATTTTCGAAAAATGCTTTTAACACTTAATGAAGATATTAGAGTTATCATTATTAAGATTGCTGATCGTCTTCATAATATGCAAACCATGGGGTCTATGCCTCCAGATAAACAAGTTAAAATTGCTTCTGAAACACTTTATATATATGCTCCATTGGCTCACAGGATTGGAATGTATAACATTAAAACAGAATTAGAAGATTTAGGTTTAAAATACACGGAACCGGAGGTTTACAATGATATCTTCAGTAAAATTAAAGAAAGTAAACAACAGCAAGACAAGTACATTAAAACCTTTACTAGTATAATTAAAGACACGTTAGATAAAGAAAAATTAAAGTATGAAATTAAAGGAAGACCAAAATCAATTTTTTCAATAAGAAGAAAAATGATGATTCAAAATGTTTCTTTTGATGAAGTTTATGACAAGTTTGCGGTGCGAATCGTATACAACTCTAGTGAAGAAAACGAAAAATTCATCGCTTGGAAAATTTATTCCATAGTAACAGACAATTTTCGTCCCAATCCCACCAGATTACGTGATTGGATTTCATCGCCAAAATCTACCGGTTATGAAGCGCTGCATATAACTGTTATGGGACCCAAAGGACGTTGGGTTGAAGTTCAAATTAGATCAGAGCGAATGAATGAAATAGCTGAAAAGGGATTTGCAGCACATTATAAATATAAAAATAAAGAAAAAGGGGATATTGAGTTGGACAATTGGCTTAATAAATTACAAGAAACGTTGGGTAGCTCTGAAATTAGTGCCGTCGATTTTGTCGAGGAATTTAAACTCAATCTCTATGCAAAAGAAATTTTTGTATTCTCTCCAATGGGTGATTTATATTCTTTGTCTAAAGGATCCACTGCCCTTGATTTTGCTTTTCACGTTCATACAGAAATTGGATTACATACCAGAGGAACAAGGGTGAACGGTAAGCTTGTTCCACTTAGTAAAAAACTAAAAAGCGGGGATCAAGTTGAAATAATTACATCAGACAAAGCCAAACCAAATTCTAATTGGTTAGATTATGCAGTATCTGGACGAGCATTATCAAAAATAAAATCCTCCTTAAAAGAGGAAGAAAAATTAATAGCTAAAGAAGGAAAAGTAATTCTAGGCAGAAAATTAAAATCTCTAAAAATTCCTTTTGATGAAAACACCGTAAATCAACTTGTATCTTATTTTAAAATCAACACGAGTTTAGATTTATTTTATCGAGTTGGAGTCGGTATTATTGATAATAAAAAACTTAAAGAGTTTGTTGCTTCCAGAAATAACGCTTTTGTAAGTTTTTTTAAAAATCGATTACGAAAAAATACGAAACCAGAAGAGATTGACAAGGATGAAATTACCACTAAATACGATCAATTAGTTTTTGGAAAAGAGGAAGAACAATTAGATTATAAATTGTCTGCCTGTTGTAATCCAATACCAGGAGATAATGTGTTTGGTTTTGTAACGGTTTCTGATGGGATAAAGGTTCATAAAAAAAATTGTCCCAACGCCCTTCAACTTCAAAGTAACTTTAGCTATAGAATTATCAATGCAAAGTGGAAAGATTCAACACAAAGTGATTTCAAAGCAGAAATTGTTATCTCTGGGATTGACACCATTGGTTTGGTGAATGAAGTCACAAAAATTATATCTAACAATCTTAGTATAAATATTATTAATCTTCATTTTGAAAGTGATGATGGTGTTTTTAATGGAAATATTGCTGTTGTCGTAAAGAATATTACTATTCTTGATAACCTTTTGAAAAACATTAAAAAAATTAATGGTATCGATAAAGTTAGCAGACTATAATTAAGTATTTTTGTGCTATTATGAACGTAAAGGAAAATCCAAATAATCAAGGAATCGTAAAAAATGTGTTTACAACCTTTTTAGGTGAAAATGGTCACAGAAAAACACCAGAAAGGTATGCAATACTCCAAGAGGTATATGATCTCGAAGAACATTTTGATATAGATTCGCTCTACATCAACATGAAAAATAAAAACTACAGGGTTAGTAGGGCAACACTTTACAACACGATAGAATTACTTTTAGAGTGCGGTTTGGTCCGAAAACACCAATTTGGCCAGAGCCAAGCACACTACGAAAAATGTTATTTTGATAAACAACACGATCACCTCATTTTGTCTGATGGGGAAGTAATAGAGTTTTGCGATCCTAGAATCCAATCTATAAAAAAAACCATTGAAGAAGTTTTTAATGTAGATATTATTAATCATTCACTTTATTTTTACGGAAATAAAAAAAATCCTGACAACAAACAGGACAAATCATAACATATGGCAGTAGATTTATTATTAGGATTACAATGGGGGGACGAAGGAAAAGGGAAAATCGTAGATGTTCTCACCAAAAATTATCATATCATAGCACGATTCCAGGGTGGCCCAAATGCAGGACATACCCTAGAATTTGATGGAATAAAACATGTGTTAAGAACTATTCCTTCTGGTATTTTCCACGATAAATCTATCAATGTAATTGGTAACGGTGTTGTAATAGATCCTGTTGTTTTTGTAAAAGAATTAGAAGGTCTTGATAAATACCACATAGACTATGTATCTAAATTAATTATATCAAGAAAAGCACATTTAATCTTACCAACACACCGTCTATTAGATGCTGCGTCCGAGGCATCTAAAGGAAAAGCCAAAATTGGCTCTACGCTCAAGGGAATCGGCCCTACTTATATGGATAAAACCGGCAGAAATGGTATTCGTGTTGGGGATTTAGAGTTAGAGACGTTCAAACAAAAGTATAAATCACTTGCAAAAAAGCACGTGGCAATGATTGACTTTTACGATGTAGAAATACAATATGATCTAGACGAAATGGAAACAGAATTTTTTGAGTCTATTGAAAAATTAAAAAAGTTAACGTTTATTGATAGTGAGGAGTATTTAAATCAAGCCATCAAATCGGGTAAAACCATCCTTGCAGAAGGAGCTCAAGGATCCCTTTTGGATATTGATTTTGGCACTTATCCCTTTGTTACATCTTCGAATACTACTGCTGCAGGGGCTTGTACAGGGCTTGGTGTTGCACCGGGAAAAATAAATGAAGTATATGGAATATTTAAAGCCTACACGACGCGGGTTGGTTCAGGTCCGTTTCCCACTGAATTATTTGACAAGATTGGAGCTAAAATGGCCAAAGTAGGTCATGAATTTGGAGCCGTTACCGGCAGAGCTAGACGCTGTGGATGGTTAGACTTAGTAGCCTTAAAATATACTTGTGAAGTTAATGGAGTTACGCAATTAATGATGATGAAAAGTGACGTCTTAAGTGGCTTTGATCATCTTAAAGTTTGTACATCCTACAATTATAAAGGTGAAATTATAAAACATCTTCCCTACAATATTGAAGCGGAAAACGTAACACCTATCTATACTAATTTAAAATGCTGGAAAGAGGATTTAACCAAAATGACAGAAGCCAGTCAGCTACCAAAAGAATTAAACGATTACATCGATTTTCTAGAAAAAGAATTAGAATTACCTATCAAAATAGTTTCTGTAGGTCCAGACAGGAAACAAACAATACCTAGGTAATACCAATTTCTTAGTATCTTTGTTAACACCAAATACAAAGAATTTATTTGAAACTTATTAATTACATCCTGGTTGTTTTTTTATGGTTTGGCTACACTTTATCCGCACAAGTAGAAGTTTCCAAAACTGACGAAAAAACTCAAGTAACTATTAAATCTGGTTATTGGGAAAAGAAACCTGATATACCAGATGCCGTTATATACACCAGAGATAAATCTGGACAAGTTTATATTATTCACGAAGGTGTTGAAATGTGGTGCGATCAAGCTTTTGTTTATACCAAGGATAATTTTGTCAAAGCCTATGGTTCCGTAAAAATAATTCAAGGAGATACGGTTTCTATGAAAAGTAATTATAGTGAATACAATGGCAATACTCAATTCGCTTTTGCCAGTGGCAAGGTTTTTTTTAAAGACCAAAAAACATCTCTTAAAACAGATACCTTATACTTTGATCGTATCAAACAACAAGCTTTTTACAATAGCGGAGGGATTGTAAAAGATTCTTCAAGTACCCTTACTAGTAAAGAGGGAAGGTATTTTGCTAAATCAAAAAAGTATCAGTTTTTATCGAATGTCGAAATTAAAAATCCGAAGTATACTATAAATTCTGAACAATTAGATTTTTACTCAGAAACAGGACTGGCCTACCTATATGGTCAATCTACTATTGTTGGTGAAACAAGCACTGTACATTGTGAAAGAGGTTATTACAATACCAGAAACGATATTGGGTACTTTGTAAAAAATTCAAGGATTGATTACGAAAATAGAATTATGTATGGTGACAGTATTTATTTCAATAGAAATAAAAATTTTGCTTCTGCAACAAATAACATCCAAATTATTGATACGTTAAACAATAGTTATGTTAGAGGTCATTATGCAGAAGTTTTTAAAGACAAAGACTCTGTTTTTATAACTAAAAGAGCCGTTGCGATCACGGTTCGGGAAAACGATTCCATATATATACATGCAGATACCTTAAAGATTACAGGAAAACCTGAACATCGTATTTTAAAAGGTTTTTACAAAGCCCGATTTTTTAAAAGGGGATTGCCTGATGAAGAACCTACCAGCGGTAAATGTGATTCTATTTTCGTAAATGAGAGAACTGGTATTACCAAGCTTTTACGCAATCCCATATTGTGGTCTGGGCAAAATCAAATGACAGGGGATACCATTCATTTACTCAGAAATATCCAAACAAACAAACTAGATACTTTGAAGGTATATAACAACTCATTTATCATCCAAAAAGATAGTGCTGGATACAATCAGGTAAAAGGAGAACGATTGATTGGCTTGTTTACTGATAACGAATTGGACACCATAAATATTAAAAAAAATACGCAGGTAATTTTCTATTCAAGAAATGAAAATGAAGAATTAGTTGGAATTAATAACACCACGAGTAGTTCCATTCAAATGTATCTAAAAGATCAAGAAATCAGAGGTATTCGTTTCGTTAAAAAAGTAAATGGGAAATTATATCCTCCATCACAGTTTCCAGAAAATGCGAGAATTTTACCGGGCTTTAAGTGGTTTGGTGACGACCGATTGTTAAAAGTTAATGATTTATTTAGAGGAAAACCAGCACCCATTCTACCAAAAATTCAAGGCATTCCTCTACCAAAAAAAGAGGATGCTTTTTTTGACAGTAGCCCAATAAAGTATAACTCAATACCAAATGACTAACATAATAAGAAATCAATGGAAAAAGATTTTTTTAAATATCAGGCTCAAACCACTCCACATCCTCTAGCTCTAGAGGTGTCTGAGGCAAAAGGATCTTTCATTTATGATAGCAATCAAAAAAAATATTTGGATTTTATAGCCGGAGTTTCTGCTTGTAGTTTAGGGCATTGTCATCCAAAAGTGGTGGAAGCGGTAAAAAAGCAGTTAGAAAAATATCTTCATGTAATGGTTTATGGAGAATTTATTCAAGAACCCGCTGTTCGTCTAACAAAACTACTCCAACATTATTTGCCAAATAACTTAACGACCACGTATTTAACAAATAGTGGAACCGAGGCTATAGAAGGGGCCATCAAGCTTGCAAGAAGAGCCACTAAAAGAAAAGAAATTATTTATGCCAATAAAGCATATCACGGGAGCACACTGGGAGCGTTAAGTATTTTAGGAATCGAAAGTCAAAAACAAAAATTTGGACCGCTAATTCCTGAGTGTCACGCAATCGAGTTTAATGATGAAAACGAATTATCAAAAATCACTAACAAAACAGCAGGTGTCATTTTAGAGACGATTCAAGGCGGCGCAGGATTTATAGTTCCAAGAAATGACTATTTAAAAAAAGTAAAAGACCGTTGTAAAAAGGTTGGAGCATTGTTAATTTTAGATGAAATCCAACCAGGATTTGGTCGAACTGGTAAGTTGTTTGGATTTCAACATTTTGGGATTTCACCAGATATTTTAGTGGTTGGAAAAGGAATGGGAGGAGGAATGCCAATTGGAGGGTTTATTGCTTCTAAAGAATTGATGATGTTATTATCTAACAATCCTAAATTAGGGCATATCACCACTTTCGGGGGAAATCCTGTGATTGCAGCAGCAGCTTTAGCTACCTTGAAGGAAATAACAGAAACTTCAATAATTAAAGAAACGCTGGTAAAAGAAAAACTTTTCAGAAAACTTCTGGTACATCCATCCATTAAAGAAATTCGTGGAAAAGGCTTGATGCTTGCGATGATTGTTGAATCTCCAGAACTCGCTTCAAAGTTGATTTTAAAGTGTAAAGAAAAAGGAGTATTGCTTTTTTGGCTTCTTTTCGAAAACAAAGCGATCCGTATTACTCCACCTTTAACGATATCCAAGCAAGAAATTATTGAAGGTTGCAAGGTTATATTAGAGGTATTCGATTCAATTAAAACCAATTAACCACAACTCATTTATCTATAACATAAGTTAAATAGACACCTACTCTGTTAATAAGTCCGTTAACAACAAAAAACGGCACAACATTTGAATATAAGTATACATTAGTATATTTAATTTAATTGTGAATTATAATTTAAATAATGAACTTGAGCGACCAAAACAACATACCACTTACCCGTTTCGAATCCATGCTAAAAACAAATAACGTGTTTTTCTTTGATTCTAGTGAGTTTGAAGATATTATTCACTATTACTTGAATAATGGGAAAATCGCTCTTGCAAAAAAGGCAACAAAACTGGGATTAGAACAGCATCCAACTTCTATTAATTTAAAATTATTTCAAGTTGAAATGTTCATATTTGAAAATGAATTAGAAATAGCCGAAGAACTTTTAGAAAACATTTATTTACTTGAAAAATTTAATGAAGAGGTTTTTATTCAAAAAGCCAATATACTTTCGAGAAGAGATAAGCATTTAGAGGCTATCAAAATGTTAGAAAAAGCTCATGATTTGTCTACAGAACCTTCCGATGTACTATCGCTAATAGGTATGGAGTACTTATTTTTAGAAGATTTTGAAAATGCAAAAAAATATTTTATTCAATGTCTTCAGGATGACAGCGAAGACTTCTCAGCACTTTACAACATTATCTATTGTTTTGAATATCTAAATCAAACAGAAGAAGCCATAGAATATTTAAATGGCTTCTTAAATAAAAATCCTTACTGTGAAGTTGCTTGGCATCAAGTAGGTAAACAATACTCTTTATTAAAAGAATATAGAAAAGCGCTAGCAGCTTTTGATTTTGCAATTATAAGTGATGATCAATTTATTGGTGCCTATCTTGAAAAGGGGAAAGTTTTAGAAAAACTAAAACGTTATAATGAAGCTATTGAAAGTTATACCGTAACACTGGGTTTAGATGATCCAACTTCATTTGCATTATTAAGAATAGGTAAGTGTTACGAAAATTTAGGTAATAATGAATTAGCACTTCAATTTTTTAATAAATGTGTAGAGGAAGATCCTTTATTAGACAAGGGTTGGATTGCTATCACCGATTATTATAACAAGATTAAAAATTTCAAAAAAGCATTGTATTACATCAATAAAGCCATCAATATTGATAGTGAAAACGTGTTGTATTGGAAGCGATATGGGAAAATAAACTACAGACTAAATCTTTATGAGGAGGCAGAAGTAGGTTACCGAAAAACACTAGAATTAGGGAATTACGAGCTCAATTCTTGGTTAACTCGTAATGATATATTATTAAAATTAGGGGAGTTTGAAGCCGCAAAAAACAACTTGTTTCAGGCGAAAGAATTTTACCAAGAAAGTGCAGAGATAGAATATCGACTGGCAGGTTTGTTTTTTAAAAACTTAGAATTTAACCAGGGTGAATTTCATCTAAAAAATGCGCTAAAGTTAGATTCAGAATTTTTAATTATTATTGAAGAACTTTTTCCGAAAGTTTACAGTCTTAAGAAAGTTAAAGAAATAATTAAAGTACACAAAAAAGCTTCCCTGTAAAATGTGTATTTTTGATGGTATTAGTTTATTAAATGCATCAAAATATAATGCCAAAACGTAACGCTCTAGATTATCTTGCCATTACTGCTAAAGGAATAGCGATGGGGGCTGCAGATGCAGTTCCTGGGGTTTCTGGTGGTACAATAGCTTTTATCACTGGTATTTACGAGGAATTAATCGCTACGTTGAGCGGTATTAATCTTTCCCTTATTAAAACGTTACAAAAACGGGGTCTAGCTGCTTTTTGGAAACAACTAAATGGAAATTTCATTCTCGCCTTGATTGTTGGAATTGCCGTCAGTTTTTTGAGCTTTATGAAAATTGCAAAATATCTTATTGAAACACAAGCAATTTTAATTTGGTCATTTTTTTTCGGGCTTATTATTGCAAGTATTCTATATATTGGTAAACAAATAAAAATATGGTCATTTAAAATCCTAATTGCAATGCTACTAGGGGGTTTAATAGCTTATTTTATTACAACTATTCCTCCTTTAGCTAATAATGAACATCCATTTTTTTTGTTTTTGGCTGGAGCAATTGCTATTTGCGCAATGATTTTACCAGGCATTTCAGGTTCGTTTATATTGTTGATCTTAGGAGCTTATAAAATCTTAAGCGATGCAATACACGATTTTAATATTAAAACTTTATTTATTTTTATGAGTGGAGCACTGGTTGGTTTACTTAGCTTTAGCAAAATATTAAAATGGCTTTTTAAAAATTATGAAGATTTAACTTTAGCAGTTTTAACAGGATTCATTATAGGCTCACTGAATGAAATTTGGCCTTGGAAACAAACAATCACTGTTTTTTCAAAGGAAAAAGGTATGGAACTATTTTTTAATCAAATTTCTGATTTAGGGACTCTTTCGGTTTTTCAAAAACAGAATTTAGATTTCAGTAGTCATAAAATAATGGTAGAAAAAAGTATTAGTCCATATACTTACTCAGAGATTAATCACGGAATAGATTCACAATTGTTTCTCGCTATATTCTTCATGATTCTAGGTTTTTCGGTCGTATTTTTATTAGAAAAAACTGCAGCTAAAAAAACTTCAAATGGCCATTGAAAGATCATTAACAGATAAAATCTGGCTTGTTTTGAAAGGACTTGCTATGGGTACTGCGAATAAAGTACCTGGAGTATCTGGAGGAGTAGTGGCATTCGTTGCTGGTTTTTATGAAGAATTTATATACTCCTTGCAAAAAATTAATAAAAAAGCATTTCTTCTTTTATTTAAAAGAGGCATAAAATCATTTTTGGAATATACCAATGCTCGTTTCTTAAGTTTATTGTTTTTAGGAATGATTATTAGTTATTTCAGTATTTCTAAAATTCTAGATTATCTTCTAATAAACTACGAGCTCTATGTTTGGAGTACTTTTTTCGGAATGATTATCGGATCATTATATTATTTAGCTAAAAACTTCCGAGCGTGGAACCGAAAAAATATCCTTTTTTTATTGCTTGGAATTATCATAGGAGTTAGTATTAGTTTTTTAGAGCCTGCTAAAGAAAACAACAATCTACTTTTTGTTTTTTTATGTGGAATTATTGGAGTTTCAGGCATGACCTTACCCGGATTATCAGGTTCTTTTATTTTAATCTTATTGGGTAATTATGTATTGCTATTAGTGGACTCTGTAAATGCACTCTATGATACCGTTTCAGATATATTTCATGGAGATTTTAACTTCATAGATGATGCTAGAAGAATCCATCTATTAAAAGTCTTATCCGTATTCTCATTGGGTTCTGTTGCAGGATTAGTAACCCTCTCCAATGTTTTAGCATTTCTTTTAAAATATTACAAAAAAATTACAAATGCATTAATTATAGGTTTCATAGGAGGTTCACTGGGCGTAGTTTGGCCTTGGAAAGAAAAAATATTAGAAAAGGACTTATCTGGAAATATTTTGTTAGACTCGAATGGTCGGGAAATTATTATTCGCTATCAAAGATACTTCCCTTCAGAATTATCTCACGAAATATTTTTAGCGATTTTATCAATGTTCGTAGGTATTTTTATTCTTCTTCTCTTGGACGGATATCATAAAAAAAAATAAATTCAAATGGTTAAATATGGGTTAATTGGAAATAGAATTGGTTATTCCTTCTCAAAAACATTTTTCAACTCTTTGTTTGAACGAGAAGGTAGAAATGATCTATATGAAAATTTTGATATTCCTGATTTAAATCATTTCAAAAACATTCTCTATGAAAACACAAAATTAAAAGGCTTGAATGTGACAATTCCTTACAAAGAGAGTATTTTCAAATATTTGGATAAAATTGATACTGATGCTCAAAAAATTGGAGCTGTCAATACCATAAAAATTTCCTCGAAAGGAGCTCTAATTGGCTATAATACAGATCATATTGGCTTTACAAAAGCCCTAAGTAGTTTATTACCCTTACCAACTAGGAACGCACTGGTGCTCGGTACTGGAGGAGCAAGTAAAGCAGTAATATATGCTTTAAAAGCGTTGAATTTTAATATCACACCTGTTTCTAGATCAAATAATAAAGGTGTGGTTGTCTATTCAGAATTAAATAAACAAATTATCTCCCATCACCATTTAATCGTTAATTGTACTCCATTAGGAACACATCCAAATATTGATGAATATCCTGCTATCCCCTATCATTTTATCTCTAAAAAGCATCTTATATTTGATCTCACTTACAATCCTCATGAAACTTCATTTATGAAACTAAGTAAAGAACAAGGAGCTAGAGTAAGTAATGGATTAAAGATGTTGAAATATCAGGCCGAAGAAGCTTGGTCGATTTGGAATTCATAAAATATTTAATATTTTTCTTAAATACTTTGACCTTCCTTTGGTAATTAGTAAGTAGTTAGTATCTTGATACCATAAAAAAACCCAGAAAAAATTTGGGTACTATTTGAACCTTAACATTGAAAAAAATGTCAGAAAAAGAAAACAATAAAGAAATTGAAAATATTGAAACGCAAATTTCAGAATCATCAAATAAGCAAGAAACAGTTGAAAAAGAAATAATTGAAGATATAAAAAATGAACCGGTTACTGAAAAAGAAAACACTGATTCTTCAAAAATAACAGTGTCGCAACCTGAAGAAGAGGAACATTCTGAAATTTTAAAAGAAACTCCTAATATAGATTATAGTCAATTAACTGAACTGGAATTAATTTCTGAACTAAAATCGATTATCCACAGTAAACCAGTTCAACAAATTAAAGATACTGTTGAAAATATCAAAAATGAATTTAACCTAAAATTCCAGGAAGGATTAGAAAAAAATAAAGAAAGCTTTCTAGCAGAAGGAGGAAATATAATAGACTTTTATTATACCACTCCAGAAAAAAAAGAATTTGATTCTTTCTATTATCATTACAAAGACAAAAGAAGTACGTATTATAAGAACTTACAAAAAGATCAAAAAGCAAATCTTACAAAAAGGGAGGAAATAATTGAAGAATTAAAAAGTCTTTTCAATGCGAAAGAAAATACCAGTACTATTTATAAAAGATTTAGAGATATTCAAGAAAGGTGGTTTGAGACTGGATCTATACCTCGAGATAAATACAATACTGTTTGGAATAATTATCACCATCACGTTGAAAACTTTTATGACATCCTTCACCTAGATAGAGAATTCAGAGACCGTAATTTTAAACAAAATTTAGAACACAAGCTACGATTAATTGGAAGAGCAGAGGAACTTACTAAGGAAGAAAATAACAGTAAAGCTTTCCGCGAATTACAGATGCTTCACAAAATGTGGAAAGAAGAAATTGGTCCTGTAGCTAAAGAATTTAGCGATGATATTTGGGAAAAATTTAGTGCAGCAACTAAAATAATTCACGATAAGAGAAATGAGTATTTAGAAGAACAGGAAAAAGTTGCAGAAAAAAATGTTGATTTAAAAATAGAATTAATTAACAACATAGCATCTTTAACAGAAACTGCCAAAAATAAAGGGCACCAAACTTGGCAAAATACCATAAAAAAAGTTCAGGAATTAAGAGATCAATTTTTTGAATCCGGTAAAGTACCTATATCCAAAAATAAAGAAATTTGGAACTCATTTAAAGAAGCAACTAGAAATTTCAATAAAGAAAAAAATGCATTTTACAAAGGTCAAAAGAAAGAACAGTTTGATAATCTTGCGAAGAAAAAAGAATTGATAAAGGTTGCTCAAGACAACAAAGATGGAGATGATTTTGAAACGTTAACTCCGTTAATGAAAAAAATTCAAGCAGATTGGAAAAAAATTGGGCATGTTCCAAGAAAAGATAGTGATAAAATTTGGAAAGAATTTAAAGCTATTTGCAATCATTATTTTGATCGTTTACATTCCCAAAAAGATGAGGCGAATAAAGAAGAATTGGCAAACTTCGAAGCTAAAAAAACTTTTTTAGAATCTTTGAAGTCTTTGACCCTAGAAGGTGACCACAGCAAAGATATTGCAGCTATTACTAGTAAAATTAAAGAGTGGAAAGGACTTGGTAGAGTCCCTTATACCAAAAAGAATATAGAACAAGATTTTAATAAAACATTGGACACGCTATTTGAAAAATTAGATGTAGATAAAAAACAAATAGAGCTGATTAAATTTGAAAATAAATTAAATTCTTTTGTTTCGGAAGAAGATGATCGAAAACTAAAAAACGAAGAGTTTTTTATTTCTAAAAAAGTAGGAGAAATAAAAAATGAAATAAGACAATTAGAAAATAATTTACTATTCTTTAAGCACGTAAAGGATGATAATCCAATGGTAAAAGATGTCCACAAGAACATCTCAAAACAAAAAGAAAATCTAAACACTTGGATTGAAAAGTTAAAAAAAGTAAGGGTTATAAGGAAAGGATAATATCAGAATAATTAAAAGGTGTCCATCGACACCTTTTTTTATTTTTTTATTTTTTTTGCTTCTTCCCAGTAAATATTCATTTCAGATAAGGTCATATCTTTGATTGGTTTATTCAATTGTTTGGCTTTTTTTTCCAAATATTGAAACCTTTTGATAAACTTTTTGTTAGTTCGTTCTAGCGCATTTTCAGGATTTATTTTTAAGAAACGAGCATAATTAATCATTGAAAATAAAACATCTCCAAATTCAGCTTCGATTTTATCAGCATTATTTTTAGAAATTTCGTCATCTAACTCTTGAAGTTCTTCTTTCACTTTATCGAATACTTGTTGGGGCTCTTCCCAATCAAATCCTACACCTGCAACTTTATCTTGAATTCTAGATGCTTTAACGAGAGCTGGTAATGATTTTGGTACTCCCTCTAAAACACTTTTTTTTCCTTCCTTTAGCTTTAAAGATTCCCAGTTTTGTTTGACTTCTTCTTCATTATTGACTCTCACATCACCATAAATATGAGGATGTCTTGAAATTAGTTTATCACTAATAGAATTAGCAACATCTTCAAAATCAAAATCATTTGTTTCACTTCCAATTTTTGAATAAAAAACAATGTGTAATAATAAGTCTCCAAGTTCATTTTTAATTTCTGACAAATTATTCTCTAAAATAGCATCACCTAGCTCGTAGGTTTCTTCTATCGTTAAATGACGAAGTGATTCAATAGTTTGCTTTTTATCCCAGGGGCATTTTTCCCTTAACTCATCCATAATGGTAAGAAGCCTATCTAATGCCTTAAGTTGATTAGCTCTCTGGTTCATGCACTATTCTTCTTCTTCAGAAGATTTATCATTGAATTGTGATATCCCGTTTTTAGTTAATAGATTGTACCATTGAATAATTTTTTTAATATCACTTGGATACACTCTATCTTCATCATAATCAGGTAAAATTTCGAAAAAGTATTCCTCCAGTTCATCTTTTTTAGATTTATGACTAATAGCCTCTCCCCCTTTTTCTTTTTTGTGTATTTTAGTAAATACTTCGCTTAAAGGGAGTTCTTTAGTTAAGGTATAAATGGCTATTTCAGAGAGAATACTAACGTTTTGTCTTGCACTCACACTAATTTTCTTCCCGTCAATTAAAGAAGTCGCTAAAAAACCGTTTCTTGTTTGGTTTTGAAGTTGGTAAAGACCTGGCTTACCCGATATAGTTAATATTTTTTCTAAGTTCATTCTATAAATTTAGAGTTGTTTTTGGTTATTCTTATCAGTTTCTTAATCTTAATTTATTCAAATCTGTTAACGCTTCTTCTTCATATCAGGAAAACGCATTCTATAATCTATTCTTATTTTTCCCTTGGATATATTTGAAAGTTTTCCTTTAATCAATCGTTTTTTTAAGGAAGAAAGTTTATCGGTAAATAATATTCCTTCAATATGATCATATTCGTGTTGAATAATTCGGGCTGCAATTCCACTAAATTTCTTAGTGTGCTTTTCAAACTTTTCATCGAAATATTCAATTTTAATAGTTTCATTTCTAAAAACGTCTTCACGAACATCCGGTATACTTAGACAGCCTTCGTTAAAAACCCATTCATCACCGGTCTCCTCAATTATTTTAGCATTTATGAAAACTTGCTTAAAGTTGCCCAAAAAGTCTCTTTCTTCGACCTCAAGTTCATCATCATCTTGAAAGGGAGTTGCATCGATAATAAATATTCGAATTGGCAATCCTATTTGTGGGGCTGCAAGACCGATTCCTTTTGCTCCATACATCGTTTCAAACATATTCTCGAGCAAGGATTCTAAGGCCGGATATTCCTTATCAATATTTTTTCCTAACTTCCTTAAGACTGGGTCCCCATATGCAATAATCGGTAATATCATTAATTTTTGTTTAAATAATCTTGTAAAATAATGGTAGCACTAATTTCATCAATTAAGGCTTTATTTTTTCGCTTTTTTTTACTAACACCACTTGCGATCATTGCATTAAAAGCTATTTTACTAGTAAATCGTTCATCAAAACGCTCTATTTTTAAAGTTGGAATTACGTTTGTTAGTTCTTTAATAAATTTTTTTATATATAATTCCACATCAGAATGAGTCCCATCCTTTTGCTTAGGCTCACCAATGATAACTAGTTCCACATTTTCTTTACTAACATAATCTTTTAAATATAAGATTAAATCTTTAGTTAAAACAGTTGTTAAACCTGACGCTATTATCTGCATTTCATCGGTAATTGCGATGCCTGTCCTTTTGGTTCCAAAATCTATTGCTAATAATCGTGCCATATTTTGTGCAAAAATAAGGGAATAATTAAAAGTGACTTCTATCTTTGTGAAATTATTAGATAAATATGACTGATTTACAAGAAATTATTGAGAAAGCATGGATTGATCGATCCTTATTAGTTGAATCCTACTACATCGATGCTATTAGAAAAGTAATAAATTTACTAGATGACGGTAAACTTCGTTGTGCAAAACCTACCAAAAATGGATGGAAAGTAAACGAATGGGTAAAAAAAGCAGTGGTTCTTTATTTTCCTATTCAAAAAATGGAAGTATTAGAAGCCGGAATCTTTGAATATCACGATAAAATTCCCTTAAAGAGAGGTTATCAAAAAAAAGGGGTGCGAGTGGTTCCCCATGCCATTGCTAGACACGGTGCTTATATTTCTAAAGGTGTTATTTTAATGCCTAGTTATGTTAATATTGGGGCCTATGTCGATGAAGGAACCATGGTGGATACTTGGGCTACTGTTGGAAGTTGTGCACAAATAGGTAAAAATGTACATTTAAGTGGGGGTGTCGGAATTGGAGGCGTTTTAGAACCCCTTCAAGCATCTCCTGTTATAATTGAAGATAATGCCTTTATTGGCTCTCGTTGTATCGTAGTAGAAGGCGTAAAGGTAGAAAAAGAGGCCGTTCTTGGAGCCAACGTAGTTTTAACAGCTTCAACAAAAATCATCGATGTTACCGGAAGTACTCCTCTAGAAACCAGAGGGATTATTCCAGCAAGATCAGTGGTTATACCAGGGAGCTACACCAAATCATTTCCAGCAGGTGAATATCAAGTGCCATGTGCATTAATTATCGGTAAAAGAAAAGATAGTACCAATAAAAAAACATCTTTAAACAATGCTCTTAGAGAATACGATGTAGCCATTTAGTTAAAATAAATACTAAAAAAGCTTATCTTTCTTGTTTAATAAATAGCCTCAAATAGTTAATGAAAATACTTGTAATACAACAAAAAATGATTGGTGATGTGCTTGTTAGCTCATTACTATGCAATAATCTTAGAAAAGCATATCCCAATGCACAAATAGATTATATGATTTATAAAAGTACCCTCCCTGTTTTAGAGGGAAATACGAGTATTGATAATTTCATTTTATTTGAAAAAAAACATCGTAAGAGTAAATTTAAATTTTTCAAACTGATATTTGATATTAGAAAAGAGAAATATGATTTAGTTATTGACGCTTATTCTAAATTAGAAAGTTGGTTAACCGTACTTTTTTCTAATGCGACAACTAAAATTTCTTATAAAAAGTTTGGGAGAACTTTTTTATACACACACAATATTCCATTATGTGATGAACCAAAATCTAATATTGGTTTAGCTATAGAAAGAAGACTTTCATTATTATCGCCACTGAATCTTGATACGAAAACCGAAGTGGTTCCAAGCCTTTTAGTTACAGACGAGGAACGGAAAACTGCTACTAAAATATTTAACGATTATAAATTAGATACCACAAAAAAAACAGTGATGGTGTCTATTGTTGGCAGTAGGATTAACAAAACGTATCCATTAAATTATATGGCTAAGGTCATTGATTTTATTCGAACAAAAGTGGATGCTAATATTCTGTTCAATTATATCCCAAGTCAACTTGAATTGGCAAAGAAGGTATATAATTACTGTTCCGAAGAAACTAAAAAAAATATATATTTTGATTTATTGGGGAAGAATTTAAGAGAATTTGTTATCATAATGGATGCTTGTGATTTTATTGTAGGAAATGATGGTGGTGCCATCAATATATCCAAAGCCCTAAATAAACCTTCTTTTATCATATTTTCACCCTGGATCGAAAAGCGCTTTTGGTCAACTTTTGAGGATGGAAAACTTAACGATTCAGTTCATTTATTAGACTACCAACCTAAACTTATTGAAGGAAAAACCAAAAAACAATTAAAAAATCAATCCATCGAGTTATACCAGCATTTAAAACCTGCCTATTTTGAGTCTAAATTATTGAAATTTATAGATTATAACTTAACTAAAGAACAACAATCAATCCCTACCGATTTTGAAAAAGTATATGCACAGCACAAAGAATTCCCACTCTCTGCTGTTATAATAACTTATAATGAAGAAGAACACATAGAAAAATGTTTAGCATCACTTGTCGGTGTTGCTGATGAAATTATAGTGGTAGATTCTTTCTCTACAGATAAAACAGAACAGATTTGCAATAAGTATAATGTCAATTTTATCAAACATAATTTTGAAGGATACATAGAGCAGAAAAACTTTGCAATACAACAAGCTAAATACAATTATATTTTATCGTTAGATGGAGACGAGGCTTTATCAGAAAAGTTAAAAAAATCAATTCAAAGCATCAAAATACATTGGGATCATGATGGTTATTATTCTAATAGACTAAATAATTATTGCGGTACCTGGATTAAGCATTCCGGATGGTATCCAGATAAAAAAATACGCCTATTTAAAAAAGGGAGTGGAGAATGGAAAGGAATTAACCCACACGATAGTTACACACTAAAAAAAGGAAAAAAACTTGGTACACTAGAGGGTGATATTCATCACTGGATTCATAAAGATTACCAAGAATTACTAGATAAGGTAGAAAACTTTTCTACAATCGCATCGAAAGCCTATTATCAATTAGGAATAAAATCTACTTATTTTAAAATATTGTTTAGACCAACCTGGGCATTTTTTTATTCTTATATTCTAAGATTCGGCATTTTGAATGGAAAAATTGGTTATCGAATCTGTAAACAAAAATTTAGAATAACCTTATTAAAATATCAAAAATTATACCGACTGTGGCATCAAAGCTCCTAAAAATTTGATTTTGAAATCTTTAGAGGAAGAAAGCTAATTATCTCTATATTTTTTTTTCCAAAAAAATATTTTTTTCTTGATGGCTATTTTGTTGTGAAAATTTTTTTGAAATTCCTCTGTAAATAACCACATTTGATTGAATATGTTTTTTTCGCTTTCACCAAACAATTTAGCATATTCATTTGCCATAACTTCAACCATATCCTTTCTTGGAGTTAATTTTGAAAAATTTTTCATACGATCTTCAAAAGACATTTGATGGAATTTCATTCTATTTAAATCGACTAAATAAAAATCATATTTATTTGTAGATTCATTTTTTTTTATGAGCGTATTGCCAGGAGAGTGATCTAAAAAATTAATTCCTTTTTCGTGTAAATCAAAGGTAAAACGTGTAAATTCTCTAAGAATAGTGTCAAAATTTGGATAATTTTTATTGTTTACTAATTCTCTGTAGGTAAAATCATAATCCAGTTGTTTACTTACATAGAAGCTTTTATTCAAAAAATAAAAATTAGAATACTCAAAGTAAGCAAGAGGTTTTGGAGTATTAATCCCATTATTTAATAAAATAGTAGCATACTCAAAAGATCGATTAGCTTTTGATTTTCTAAAAAAAGAATAAGCAACTCTATTAATTAAGTGTGGAACTTTAAAAGATTTAACATTAAAGCTGTAGTTTTCAATTGATATCTTCTTGATGGTATTTCGGCTTCCCTTTTCTCCATCAAAATTATCAAAATTTTTTATTACATATGAGATTGTATTAATAGAAGTAGCCTCTTGATTATTGCTAAATACTTTATGTATTTTATTTCTCATTGACATAAAAAGATACTCATTTTAAGAAGGTTTAATGGTATATAATAATATATTTAAATATTGAAATCGTAATTTTGCAAAGATAAAGTTATAATTATAAATGTTAATATTCAATTACTTTTAATTAAACTCGTTTATGTTGAATTCACAAAATATTATTTATATTTTTCACAAAAACGGTGCAAACAGTCATTATTTAGCATTAAACCATCTTCTTTATAAGAAAGGAATAATGTTAGAATATAGAGAGTTTTCTGTGTTTAGTAAGGTTGCGAAAGCAATTTTAACCTTAAATGGTAAGTTACTTAAGAAGCAACTAATTAATTTTTCCTTCATTATAAGTCTATTATTGACTAAAAATAAAAAAATAGTGTTAGGGATTGCGCCTTTTGACTCCAAATTAAAATTACTTCTAAGAATTTTACAAAATCACAAAGTCTTTTACCATACTTCATGGACTTATTGGGATAAAAGTTTTCATCCCAAACAAAAAAACAACTCACCTAATGTCTATCAAACGTGGTGTCAATTTCTTGAAGAAAAATGTCTTCATATATTTGCAGTAACTCAACAAAGCAAAAATCAACTATTAAAAAATTATAATATTTCCAATAAAAAAGTTAGCGTGGTGTATCATTCACTGGATGCAGTTTTTAATAATGAGCCTGAAATAAATAAAAACCCACTTAGTTTTGTTTATTTTGGTAGATTAGTCCCTCAAAAAGGTCTAAATGAACTTTTAGCTTATTTTGAAAAACAAGAGAATGCAATTCTTACTATTGTTGGTGACGGAAAAGAAAAACATCTTATATCATCAAAAACCAATAATACCACTATCAGATGGATTCCTTATATCGCCAACAAACAAAAACTTGCGCAATTATTAAGTACACAACAATACTTAGTATTAAATTCAAAAAGAACCCATAAATGGGAAGAATTATTTGGTATAGCGATCATTGAGGCTATGTCGCAAGGAGTAATTCCGATTGCCACAAATCATTCAGGTCCAAAAGAAATAATTACAGAAGATATAGGGTATTTAACCGAAGAGGGCGAAATTACATTAGCTATTTCAAAATTAATTGACAAAAGAAATTTTGACCTATCGATGTCTAATAATGCAAGACTTGAAGCTAAAAAATATTTTGAAGAATCAATTGCACAACGGTGGCAACCAATTTTATATTAATATGTTAGACGTCAGTTGCATTATCATAAACTACAATACTTCAAATTACACTTATGAAGCTGTCAGATCATTATATGAAACCCATAAAAATAATTTAAATTTTGAAATTATCGTTGTTGATAACGCATCAAAAAAAGATGACTATGCCAACTTAAAATCAAAATTAGAGAGCTTGCATAAAAGCAATTTACAATTAATTAGAAGTAATATTAATACTGGCTTTGGTGGAGGAAATATGTTAGGGGTTTCCAATGCGTCTCCCACTAAATATTATGCTTTTATTAATAATGATACTTTACAAGTGAGTGAATATTGTCTGAAGTATTTGATGGAATTTCTAGAAGCTCAAACTCAAGCAGGTTTATGCTCGCCACAAATGCTAGACGAACATCATAATTTTAGAGTAACAATTGATCATTTTTCATCTTTACAACGAGAGATATTAAGACGTCCGTTTTTAGAAACATTTTTTCCTAAAATATATCTCAATCGGAAAATACGATATAAAGCACCTACAAAAGTTCATTACGTTCAAGGTTCATTCATGTTTATTGGAAGTGCTGATTTTAACGAAATTGGTGGTTTTGACACAAACTTATTCTTGTACTATGAGGAATCTGATATTTCGTTACGTCTATTAAAATTAAAAAATAAATACACGTACTTGGTTCCCTCATTGGAATATGTTCATTACAAGAGTGTTAGTACTAAAAAAAATATCGACATTAAAATAGAACAAAAAATATCTTTGTTGTATTACACAAAAAAACATTATGGATGGGGGCAACAAAAAATATTGAATTTGTATTTTATAATTAGGTATTTTTTTACCGCTTTGGTCAAACCAAAATATTGGAAACTATTTATGACGCTTTTAATTGGGGCACCTTTATCTAAATCCTTAAAGGCTAAACAAAAAAAAATATAGCTTTAATTTATCAATTCATGATTTATGAAAATTTTAAAAATAACAGTGGCTTTATTTTATTATTTTTACCAAGAAATTTAAATCGACAATTCACATGCAAACCGAAATTAACGAGTGCATAAATGTGCTTAAAAAAGGTGGTATTATACTATACCCCACTGATACGGTTTGGGGTATTGGATGTGATGCAACTAATTACGAAGCGGTCGATAAGATTTTTAAATTAAAAAAAAGAGCTACGAACAAGTCTATGATTTCGCTAGTGAACGATTTTAAAATGCTCAACCAATATATTGAAGATGTGCCAGAGGTTATTTATGATATTATTAAGTATGCAACCACCCCTACTACCATAATCTATGATCGCCCCTTACACGTGGCTGAAAATTTAATAGCAGAAGATAATTCGATTGGAATTAGAGTCGTAAGAGGAGGTTTTGTAAATAAATTAATTAAAAAATTTAAAAAACCAATTGTATCTACATCTGCAAATTTAACTGGAAAAGCAACACCAAATAACTTTAAAGAAATCAACAAATCCATTATTGAAGGAGTTGATTATGTAGTTCCATTAAATCAGAATAACAAATCATCAAAACCATCATCCATTATAAAAATTGAAACCAATGGATCTGTAAGCGTTATTCGTAAATAAATTTACTTAATCGTTAAAAAATAGTGTCTAAAAACATATATATAACTGCACTTTCAAAGCCTGTTTTCAAAATAGTCGCTAAAGCATCTTCCATGTTAAACATGGATAGTTATGTAATTGGAGGGTATGTTAGAGATTTCATATTAAATAGATCAAACTCGAAAGACATTGATATAGTAACTGTTGGTAGTGGTATTGATTTGGCAAAAAAAGTTTCCAATCTGATTCCAGAACGACCTAAAGTATCTGTTTTTAAAAATTATGGAACTGCGATGTTAAAAACGGATGGAATTGAACTTGAATTTGTAGGGGCAAGAAAAGAGTCTTACCAAAAAAATAGTCGAAATCCTGCTGTTGAAAAGGGAACCTTGAAAGACGATCAAAATCGAAGAGATTTTTCAATTAATGCGATGGCATTGAGTTTAAACAAGTCCAATTTCGGAGAACTTTTAGATCCTTTTAATGGCATCAATGATTTAAAAAATAAAATAATTAGGACGCCACTTGACCCTGACATTACTTTTAGTGATGATCCGTTACGAATGTTAAGAGCGATTCGATTTGCTACGCAACTTCAATTTAGAATAGAAGATCAATCCTTTAAATCGATTGAAAAGAACGCAAAACGAATCACTATTATTTCTACTGAACGAATTGTGGACGAACTGCATAAGATATTAGCCTCACCAAAGCCATCCATTGGCTTTTCTATTCTAGACAAAGTTAATTTATTACCTCTTATTTTACCAGAGCTTTCAAATTTAAAGGGTGTTGATAGTATCGAAGGTCAACGTCATAAAGACAACTTTTGGCATACGCTTGAAGTAGTGGACAACATTGCTAAAACTACAGATGACATATGGTTACGTTGGGCAGCACTGTTACACGATATTGGAAAAGCACCTACCAAAAAATTTAATAAGAAAATAGGATGGACTTTTCACGGTCACGAATTTATTGGGTCAAAAATGGTCTATAAATTATTTAAGCGTTTGAAAATGCCTTTGAATGAAAAAATGAAATTTGTTCAAAAAATGGTATTTATGAGTTCAAGGCCAATCGTAATTGCTACGGATGTGACCGATAGTGCAGTACGAAGATTGGTTTTTGACGCAGGAGACCATATTGAAGATCTAATGACCCTGTGCGAAGCAGATATTACGACGAAAAACCCTGAAAAATTCAAGAAATACCATGAGAATTTTCAGAGGGTAAGAGCAAAAATAACGGAGGTTGAGGAGCGGGATCACATCAGAAATTTTCAACCTCCAATTTCTGGAGAAGAAATTATTAAAACATTTAATTTAAAACCTTCAAAAGAAATAGGAATAATCAAGGATGCTATTAAAGAAGCTATTTTGGAAGGCAAAATTCCAAATGAATATTTTCCTGCAAAAAAATTCATGCTTCAAAAAGGGGAAGAATTAGGACTAAAAAGCAGCTGATATGGAACCTGTAAAATTAGAATCGGAACGTTTGTTAATTCGTCCTTTTAAGATAGGAGATGAACAAGCTATGTTCGAGTTAAATTCAAACTCACTTGTTCAAAAGTATACAGGAGATAAACTCGTTACCACTAAAAAGCAAGCTGAAGAAATTTTACATAATATAGTCCTTAAAGATTATCAAATTTACGGATATGGTAGGTTTGCTGTTATTTATAAGTCCGATCAAAAACTTATCGGTTTTACAGGAATCAAGTATTTACCTGAAGTAAATGGAGAATCGGATTTAGGCTATCGTTTTTTACCAGAATATTGGGGGAAAGGCATTGCTACAGAATCCTCAAAAATGGCTTTAGACTATGGTTTTAAAAGCCTTAAGCTTGAAGAGATACTAGGATTTACTGAATTGAAAAACAAAGCCTCTACTCGTGTTTTAGAAAAAGTAGGATTTAAAATTAATAAAATTGATTTTTATCCAGGCGAGGAAAACGATCTAAGGCTCTCTGTCCGTGAACAGGAAAATATAAACAAACTAAGTAAAAAAAAAGTGAATTGGTTGGTGTTAAAAAAAGAAGATTATGAAAGATAATAAAAAAGTAGTTTACTGGCTATTAACCGGTTGCCTATTAATATTCATTATGGTTATTGTTGGAGGCATTACCAGACTAACACATTCTGGCTTGTCCATTTCCAACTATAAATTAATTTCGGGAATTATCCCTCCTATGAATGATGCTGAGTGGGTAGATGCTTTTGAACTTTACAAACAGTATCCAGAATACCAGAAGCTAAATAATTATTTTGATATAGAAGACTTTAAAGATATTTATTTTTGGGAATGGATTCACAGAGTTATTGGTAGATTTATAGGAATCGTTTTTTTAGTCCCCTTTGTTTATTTTCTAATTAGAAAGCAATTAACAAAAACTACCACTAAAAAATCTCTAATCCTCTTAGCTTTAGGGAGCTTACAAGGATTTTTAGGGTGGTACATGGTTAAAAGTGGACTTGTTGACAGACCAGATGTAAGTCATTATCGTCTAGCAATGCATTTAACGACTGCTTTTTTAACTTTTGCCTATACCTTTTGGGTAGCGTTAGATTTGATATTTCCTGATAAAAAAACGATATCTAAAAAACTACGTAACTTTATTAGGGTTGGCCTAGTCATCTTAATCATACAAATTATATATGGTGCATTTGTTGCAGGCTTGGATGCTGGATGGATTCATAATAACTGGCCACTAATGAATGATGGGAAATTTATTCATGAATTAGTATATACAGAACAAAACCCGACTTATCTAAACTTTGTTGAAGGTAAAAGCGGAGTACAGTTTGTTCATAGAACCCTCGCTTATGTTGTTGTAGTTTTTATCATTGCAATTTGGTACAAAACAAAAAATACAATGTTAACCGCTTGGCAAACCAAGGGAATAAATGGACTAGTCATTATGGTAGGAATACAATTTTTTATGGGTATTTTAACTCTATTATTAGCAGTTCCAGTATGGCTTGGGGTGCTTCACCAAGTAGCCGCATTTGTTTTATTGAGTTTTATGATATTTACGCTTCATCGATTTAGCAAATAGTTAAAAACTTATTGATACTTTTTAAAAAAAAACTGTCATCTTGTATATCTTTGCGCCTTAGTTTAATATTATGATTTATCGTTTCAGAATAATTTTAGATGCAAAAGAGGACGTTTTTCGAGACATTGAAATCGATTCCGAAAATACCTTAGAAGAGTTACATAACAGTATCACCCAAGCTTTTGGTTTTGAAGGAAATGAAATGGCTTCTTTCTACGTTAGCAATGAAAACTGGGAGCAAGGTGAAGAAATTGCATTATTCGACATGAGTGAGGGAATGGATAGTATTCGGATTATGAATGAAACTTCAATCGAAGATGTAACTGATAGAAATCAACCTAGATTGCTATATGTTTACGATTTTTTAAGTATGTGGACTTTTTTGGTAGAGTTGGCAGACATTGCAGAATCAGATCCCAATCAAACCTACCCTAACCTTATGTTTTCACACGGTAGTTTACCTGATGAGGCTCCAGAAAAAGAATTTATAGCAGAAGGTAAAGAGATCGATGATGACCTATACGACGAGGATTTAGATCCTGAAGATTACGAGGATTTAGATTTTAATGAAAATTGGAATTAAAAAAAATCCAATTAAAATTATCAAAAACTACTCAATGATTAACTTATATGGTGCCCACATTACTTCGATTTCAATACATAGGGTCGGAAATAAAATTAATAACGAATCTATTTTTTTATCAGAGGACATTTATCATGCAGATGATGAACTAACTCCTTTACTCAAAGAATATTTTTTAAAACCATTTCGAGAAAAGGAAGAAAATTATTTTCAGTTTATACATGATGTAGATCTAGAATTTCACGAATTACAAGGCATATCCACCAAAATATTTGAGAATCCAAATACAATCCATGAACAGAGTAAAGCGATTGCTTCACATTTATACAATCAATCACTTCATCCACATATAAAACCTGGTGAGGTATACGTTGTTTACTTTGAAAACATTCAGTTGAATAACGAAAAAGTGGATGCCATAGGAATATTTAAGTCTGAAATCAAGCAAGAATTTTTACAATTTTCTGAAAATGAACATCAATTAAAAGCCCATTTGACACAGGGCGTTAATCTGAATAAACTGGACAAAGGTTGTTTGATTTTTAATGTGCATAAAGAAGAAGGGCACAAAATATTATCCATAGATAGTAATCGGTATGATACTCGGTATTGGTTAGAATCATTTTTAGGGGTAGACGCTTTTGAAGATGAAAATTTTTATACCAAAAAATACCTTAAATTTTGTCAAAATTTTGCAAAAGATGTGGTTTTACCTGCGGAAGACAAAAAAGAAGAAGTATTGTTTATGAATCGTGCTGTAAATCATTTTGCGAAAAATAATGAATTTGAAGAATCTTTATTTATTAATGAAGTAATCGATAATCCAGATCTTATACCCGAATTTAGAAACTATAAATCGGAACAAGCTCCCAAATATAAAATAGAAGATTTAACCGAATTTCCAATTGCAAATACAGCGGTTACAGCAGCTAGAAAGAAAATAAAAAATGTTATCAATTTGGACACCAATATTCAAATCAAATTGGATTTTATAAATACTGAAAGTGCTGATAAATTTGTTGAGAAAGGATGGGACGAGGAAAAGCAAATGTATTATTACTTAGTTTATTTTAATAAAGAGCAGAAAATTTAATTCACAAAATATTATTATTTTTTCACCTCTCAATTGAAATGCATTTTCTTAATTTTGTAGAGTATATTTTTTTCTATGAAATTTAATATCGTTTCAGATTTTGTTCCTTCCGGCGATCAACCCCAGGCAATTAAGCAATTAGTGGAAGGTCTGCGGGCTGGAGAATTAGACCAAACTCTTCTTGGTGTTACCGGTAGTGGAAAAACATTCTCGGTTGCCAACGTTATAGAACAAGTTGAAAAGCCAACTTTAGTTTTAGCACATAATAAGACACTAGCGGCCCAATTATATTCTGAATTTAAGCAGTTTTTTCCCAATAATGCGGTAGAATATTTTGTGTCCTACTATGACTATTACCAGCCAGAAGCGTATATTCCATCTACTGGACTTTATATAGAAAAGGATCTTTCAATCAATGATGAAATTGAAAAAATGAGATTAAGTACTACATCATCATTACTTTCAGGAAGACGTGATATTATTGTGGTAGCATCGGTTTCTTGTTTATATGGAATTGGTAACCCAACTGAGTTTCAAAAAAATATCATCAAATTACAGAAAGGACAAATCATCACAAGAACTCAATTACTCCACCATCTGGTTCAAAGTCTTTATTCTAGAACAGAGGCAGATTTTCAACATGGTAATTTTAGAATTAAAGGAGATACTGTTGACGTATTTCCAAGCTATGCAGACGATGCATTCAGAATTCACTTTTTTGGAGACGAGATTGAAGAAATTGAGATTTTTAATGTGCAGACAAATGAACTCATAGATAAATATGAATTACTAAATATCTATCCTGCTAATATGTTTGTTACCTCACCAGATATTTTACAAGAGGCGATAGTAGATATCCAAGATGATTTAACAAAACAACTCGCCTACTTTAAAGAAATCGGTAAGCATTTGGAAGCAAAAAGACTCGAAGAGCGCACTAATTTTGATTTAGAGATGATCCGAGAATTAGGTTACTGTAGTGGTATTGAAAATTATTCTAGGTACTTGGATAAAAGGCTCCCTGGAACAAGACCTTTCTGTTTATTGGATTTTTTTCCTGATGATTATTTAATGATAGTAGATGAAAGTCATGTTTCGATACCCCAAGTTTCAGCGATGTATGGAGGCGATCGATCGAGAAAAGAAAATTTAGTAGAATACGGATTTAGATTACCTGCAGCAATGGACAACAGACCCCTCAAGTTTGATGAATTTGTAACTATGCAAAATCAAGTAATCTACATAAGCGCAACACCTGCAGATTACGAATTGGAAAAGAGTGGCGGAATTTACGTAGAACAAATTATAAGGCCTACCGGGCTATTGGATCCACCCATAGAGGTTCGCCCAAGTCTTAATCAAATTGACGATCTACTAGAAGAAATTCAGTTACGTGTTGAAAAAGACGAGCGAGTTTTAGTTACAACACTTACTAAAAGAATGGCTGAAGAACTCACTAAGTATATGGGAAGAATTGAAATACGTTGCAGGTACATACACAGTGATGTAGACACCTTAGAACGCGTTGAAATTATGCAGGATTTACGTTTGGGTATTTTCGATGTTTTGGTTGGTGTCAATTTATTGAGGGAAGGTTTGGATTTACCAGAAGTTTCATTGGTAGCCATTTTAGATGCCGATAAAGAAGGATTCCTAAGATCCACTAGATCTTTAACACAAACAGTGGGTCGTGCTGCTAGAAATTTAAATGGTAAAGCCATTATGTATGCCGATAAAATAACCAAAAGCATGCAACAAACTATGGATGCTACAGCGTATCGACGTGAAAAACAAATAGCTTACAATACTAAAAATAATATTACTCCAAAAGCAATAAAAAAATCATTGGATAATGCGCTTACGAAAGAAAAACAGGAAATTTATACCGCTACCCTAATTGAGAATCTTGCTGCAGAATCTGAAAATGAATATTTAAGCCTATCTCAACTTGAGAAGAAAATTAGAGATACGAGAAAAGCTATGGAAAAAGCAGCAAAAGAGCTAGATTTTTTGGCAGCTGCAAAATTAAGAGATACCATTAAGTACTATCAAAAGGAATTAGAGCTTCTAAAAAAATTATAAAATGGCACACCATCAAGATTCAAAAAGACTAAATAAAGCAATTAGTGATAGTGGTTATTGCTCCAGAAGACAGGCTGATAAACTTATAGAACAAGGACTAGTAACCGTTAATGATCGAGTTGCATCTTTGGGTGATCGCGCGCTACCAAATGATGTTATTAAAGTAAAAAATACAACCATCACCAAAAACGAACAATTAGTCTATATCGCTTTAAATAAACCTGTAGGGATCACCTGTACAACAGATCGAAGAATTGAAGGAAATGTTGTGGATTTCATTAATCACAAAGAACGGATATTTCATATCGGCAGACTGGATAAGCCGAGTGAAGGATTGTTATTAATGACGAATGACGGAGATATTGTAAATAAAATATTAAGGGCAGGTAATCATCACGAAAAAGAATACGTTGTAAAAGTAGATAGACGAATTACGGATAATTTTATTAAAAGAATGGCATCGGGCGTCCCAATATTAGATACTGTTACCAAAAAATGTAAAGTTGAAAAAATTGGTCGGTTCGTATTTAAAATTACCTTAATACAAGGTTTAAATCGTCAAATAAGAAGAATGTGTGAACATTTAGGCTACGAAGTGGAGACTCTAAAACGAGAACGCATTATGAATATAGAATTAGAGAAATTACCCACCGGAGAATGGCGTTATTTGACTGAAAAAGAATTAAAAGATTTAAAAGAATCACTAGGAGAATCATTAAATATTTCGGAGAAATTACGAAGCTAGTTTTCTACAAAAAAAACCACGTGCCGATTGAGTAACACGTAGCTATATCAACTAACTAACCAAATTAAATTTCAATTATGAAATCTCAACCATTTCTTTATAAACTATTCGTCTTGTAAAACAATAAAACTTTCTGATGGAAGGTGTTTTTTAAAAATCAATTTGTATTCGTAAATATAGAATAAAAATATTATTCAAGCGTGCTAAATTTTAATTATAACTTGCACATTAACAATATTTTATAAATTCATAGTTTATTCTACTGCGATTCAATATTTTCTGTAATAATAAAAATTGCTCGTAGGGGTATATTACAAAAAAAACCTTAATAAATTAAGGTTTTTTTATTCTAGAATAAAACGTTTAGATTAACTATGCTAAAACCTCTTGTACTTTATCGGCAGCTTCTTGAAATTCAATAACACTATGAACATCCAGACCACTTTCGTCTATTAATTTTTTTGCAATATCAGCATTAGTTCCTTCTAAACGCACTATTATTGGCACTTCAATAGTGCCTATACTTTTATAAGCATCTATAATTCCTTGGGCTACCCGATCACATCTAACAATACCCCCAAATATATTTACTAATATCGCTTTTACACTAGGGTCCTTTAGAATTAAATTAAAGGCAATTTCAACACGTTCGGCGTCTGCTGTACCTCCTACGTCTAAAAAATTAGCAGGATCTCCACCTGCTTGTTTTATTAAATCCATGGTTGCCATTGCCAATCCAGCTCCGTTAACCATACAACCAACGTTACCATCTAAATCTACATAACTCAAGCCTACTGCTTTTGCCTCAACCTCCACTGGGTTTTCCTCTCTTAAATCTCTTAATACTTCGTAGTCTTTGTGACGGAACAAGGCATTTTCGTCGATGGTTACTTTCGCATCTACAGCAATAACACGATCATCACTTGTTTTTAATACTGGATTAATTTCAAACAATGATGAATCTGATTTAACATAAGCTGTGTAAAGAGCAGAAACAAACTTTGTCATTTGTTTAAAAGCCTTGCCACTTAATCCTAAATTAAATGCAATTTTTCGAGCCTGAAAAGGAAGCAATCCCATGGTAGGATCTATTTCTTCATTAAAAATCAGATGGGGCGTATTTTCAGCGACTGCTTCAATATCCATTCCTCCTTCCGTGGAATACATGATCATATTTCTACCAGTAGCTCTATTCATTAAAACACTTATATAAAATTCGCTTGGTTCTGACTCCCCTGGATAATATACATCTTCTGCAACCAGTACTTGACTTACTAGTTTTCCCTCAGCAGTTGTTTGAGGAGTTACTAAATGCATTCCAATGATTTGATCTGAAATTTGTTCAACCTCAGCCAAGTTTTTAGCTAATTTAACACCTCCACCTTTTCCACGTCCGCCGGCATGAACTTGTGCTTTTATAACGTGCCAACTAGTACCGGTATCTTCCGTTAATTTTTTAGCGGCAGCAACAGCTTCAGCTGGATTTTGCGCAACAATTCCTCGTTGAATTTCAACTCCAAAACTGTTTAACATTTCTTTTCCTTGGTATTCGTGTAAATTCATAAAGTGTTATTTTTCCGAATGGGTCGGAGTTGTTTTTAAGACTGCAAAAATAATAAATGTTATCATTATTTATTATTTAATCATCTGTTTTTTGCTAAATAATTTAAGCTTGTTAACAAGTTATTTTTTTTAATAAAACTAAAAAACAACTAGGATAATCCCGAAATCTTTCCGTTGTTATCAATCGTCATGCCCTCCGAGGAAGGGACTGCTGGCAAACCGGGCATGCGCATCATATTCCCTAAAATAGGAATCACAAATCCAGCTCCAGCTGCAAACTCAAACTCTCTGACGGTAACATTAAATCCGGAAGGTCTACCCGTTAATTTGTCGTTATCTGAAAAAGATTTTTGAGTTTTAGCCATGCAAATCGCTACGCTTTCTAGACCTAAGTTTTGAATTTTACGAAGCCCAATTAACGCTTTCTTTGAATACTCAACTCCGTCAGCACCGTATATCTCCTTGGCTATTATTTCTATTTTTTCTTTAACAGGTGCTTTCCAATCATATAATTGTTTGAACTCATTCGATCCATTTTCAATTTCTGCTACTACCGTATTGGCTAAATTTTTAGTCCCTTCACCTCCTTTGGTAAACCCTTCTGATACAACTGCTTTTACTCCTATATTGGCACAACGTTCTTGAACTAATTGTACCTCATCATCACTGTCAGAGAAGAATGAATTGATAGCAACTACAGGGTTTAGCCCAAACTTCTTCATATTTTCAATATGTTTTTTAAGGTTTTCAAATCCTTTCCCAACTCTTTCTAGGCTGGCATCATTATATTGTTCCTTGGTAGCGCCCCCATGATGACGCAAAGCTCTTATAGTAGCTACTAACACTACTGCTTTGGGCTTTAATCCTCCTGAAACACATTTAATATTTAAGAATTTTTCAGCACCTAAATCAGCGCCAAATCCTGCCTCAGTAACTACATATTCTGATAAGGTCATTCCCATTTTAGTAGCTAAAATAGTATTCGTTCCTTGAGCAATATTAGCGAAAGGCCCCCCATGGATAATAGCAGGGTTACCCTCTAAAGTTTGAACTAAATTTGGATTGATGGCATCTTTTAATAATATAGCCATGGCATTTTCTGCATTTAAATCCTTAGCATAAATAGGTTTTTTCTCAAAAGTTTGACCGATATAAATATTTCCCAAGCGTTCTTTTAAATCAGAAAAATCTTTAGCCATACATAAAATAGCCATTACCTCAGAAGCAGGAGTGATATTGAACCCGTCTTGTCTTGGAATTCCGTTTGCAGTCCCTCCTAAACCAATAGTAATATCACGTAATGCTCTGTCATTCATATCCATCACTCTTTTCCAGGCGATGGTTCTAGGGTCGATTCCTAAGTTCCTTGTTTTTGATTGTAGGTTGTTGTCTATTAATGCGGAAAGTAAATTATTAGCTTTTTCAATAGCCGAAAAATCACCTGTAAAATGAAGGTTGATATCCTCCATAGGTACTACTTGAGAGTATCCTCCACCAGCAGCTCCTCCTTTAATTCCAAATACCGGCCCTAAGGAGGGTTCCCTTAATACAACCGTTGCTTGTTTCCCTATTTTATTTAATCCTTCGGTTAATCCAATAGAGACGGTTGTTTTTCCCTCTCCAGCTGGAGTGGGTGTGAGTGCCGTTACTAAAATTAGATTACTTTTTGCTACTTTACGCTCATCAATTAATCGTATTGGTAATTTCGCTTTGAACTTACCATACACTTCCATATCATCTTCCGCAATAGTTAACTTATTTGCAACCTCTTTAATAGGCCTCATATTATTGGCTTGTGCAATTTCTATATCAGACAAAAACCCTTGTTTTATAGTATTCATAAATCTATTATCTTAATTGATACAAATGTAATGATTTTAGGATACAAGCGGATTGTGAAACTAAAGTTAGTAGCAAAAAAAAAGCTCAGTAATGGATTGAAAAACAAGAACTATTTTATTCTATTAATCATTTATCAATGGTATGGTATACTTTTAAAATATTGCAACGAGCAGTTCCTACTTTTTTATAAAATTCATTTTCATACAACCATAGTCAAAATTAAACTTGAATAGTTACACTATTTCCATAATTATTTTAAATTTGTTAGATAACCACTTACAATTAAATTAATCACCATGAGTTCAAGAAGAAATTTTGTAAAGCAAACCGCAGCCCTAGGAGCGGGAATTGCTTTGGCTCCACAATTAACATTTGGAAGTTCTAGTATCAAAAAAACACTAAATATTGGTTTAATTGGTGTTGGCCTCCGAGGAATCAATCATTTAAATAACCTATTATTAAGAGATGACTGTAAAGTAACAGCAATCTGTGATATCGATTCAAAAAGAATTTCCATAGCTCAGGATTTGATTACAAAAAAAAATCAAAATAAAGCAAAAGTTTTTGGTAAATACGATTACGACTATCGAAATTTATTAGCTCTAAAAGAATTGGATGCTGTGATTATTTCGACCCCTTGGTTGTGGCATACCAAAATGGCTAAAGATGCCATGATAGCAGGTAAGTATACTGGATTGGAAGTTTCAGCTGCCAATACCATGGAAGAGTGCTGGGATTTGGTAAATGTACATGAAAAGACACAATCGCATTTAATGATTTTAGAAAATGTCTGTTATCGTAGAGATATTTTAGCGGTATTAAATATGGTAAAACAAAATGTTTTTGGAGAATTATTACATTTTAGATGTGGTTATCAACACGATTTACGTTTTGTAAAATTTAACGATGGTAAAACCGCTTATGGTAAAGGAGCTGAATTTGGGGAACAAGGAATTTCAGAATCTGCTTGGCGAACTCAACACTCGTTGATGCGAAATGCTGATGTGTATCCAACTCATGGTTTAGGTCCTGTTGCGACTATGTGTAATATCAACCGTGGAAACCGTTTTGTATCCATGACTTCCCATGCTACCAAAGGAATTGGATTGAACAAATATATCAAAGAAGTAGGTGGCAAAGATCACCCCAACGCTAAATTAACATTTAAACAAGGCGATATTATCACCTCTACCATTGACACTGCCAATGGGGAAACTATTATTGTTACTCACGATTGTAACTCTCCACGTCCCTATTCACTTGGTTTTAGGGTACAAGGTAGCGAAGGACTCTGGGAAGTTGATGGAAACCGCATCTACATCGAGGGTAAAACAGAAAAATCGCACCGTTGGGATGATGCAAGCCCATGGCTCGAGCACTATGATCATCCTCTTTGGAAACGATTTGGCAAACACGCTGAAGGTGCAGGTCACGGCGGAATGGATTTTTTTGTTATTAATGCTTTTGTGGAGTCCGCTAAACAAAATATTGCACCACCCCTAGATGTTTATGATGCTGCAGCATGGAGTGCTATCACTCCCCTTTCTGAAATATCAATTGCCAATAATGGAGAACCTCAAGATTTTCCTGATTTTACACGAGGAGATTGGGTTAAAAGAAAACCTTATCAATGGAATAAAAACACCTACTAAACGTATGAGTCGGTCTATTTATATAAAAGCTCCTGCAAGAATTTGCTTGTTTGGAGATCACCAAGATTATTTAGGTTTGCCCGTTATTGCTTGTTCTATAGGCCGTTTTATTAATTTAAAAGCAGCAACAAATAAGCATCAAAAATTACATATAAAGCTTCCAAACATTAATTCTGAAAGGATTATTGAAGTCTCCGAAAATTTCGAAAATCTTGAAAAAGGAGATCATTTTGCAGCTGCTTTAAGGGTCGTTAGAAGACACGGAGTCTATATAGATAGCGGTTATGACATTCAAATAAGTGGTGACATTCCTATTAATGCAGGGGTTTCTAGTTCGTCAGCCTTAGTGGTTGTTTGGGTTCATTTTTTATTAAAAGCATTTGGCACAAAAAAACAGCTGCAACCTGAGTTTATTGCTCAATTGGCCTACGAAGCAGAAGTTTTAGAGCATAGTTCGCCAGGTGGTAAGATGGACCAATATACCATTGGTATTGGTCATGTTATTTTCTTAAAAACGGGTGCTGATTTTAAATACGAAATAATAGGAAAAACTCTTGATGGTTTGGTATTAGGTGAATCTGGAATTGGTAAAGATACCCTAGGAGTATTGGGAAATATCAAAGGTAATGCTTTAAAAGCGATAGATTTTGTAAAAAAAATTGACACCTTTTTTAATTTAGAAAAAGCGACTTTAAAAGACTTTGAAACGCATCAAAATTCACTGCCAGATGACTTAGTTCCTTATTTTTATGCAGCCATACAAAATCATGTAATTACTCAGAAAGCTTTAATTGAATTAAAAAAAACTACTTTGAATTATTCGCTTATTGGAGATTTAATGAGTCAACATCATCAGGTTTTAAAAAACAATTTAAAAATTACAATTCCTAGAATAGATGCAATGATCGATGCCGCATTAAATGCAGGAGCCTATGGTGCAAAAATTATTGGTTCTGGCGGCGGCGGGTGTATTGTAGCCCTTGCTCCTGTTCATTTACAAATAAAAATTAGTCAAGCGATCAAAAATGCTGGAGCAAAAGATGCTTATTCGGTTAAAGTAACTTCCGGAACAAAAATTTTTAATGAATAAAAACATAATCATACTTGCAGGAGGTGCTTCCTCCAGAATGAAAAATTCCATGATTTCAAAAAATCTTTCGGAAGAAGAATTAAAAAATGCCAATACCAGAAGTAAAGCATTATTGGAATTTGGAAATGCTAAACGACCTATTTTAGATTTTCTGTTACAAAACGCCGAAAAAGCAGGTTATAAAAAAGTAGTTATTGTGATTGGCGAGCAAGGAGCATTATTTAAACAATATTATGGTAAACAACTAAAAGATAATAGTTTTAGAGGCCTGTCTATATCCTATGCGATCCAGTATATTCCTGTAGGAAGAGACAAACCCATGGGTACTGCTGATGCACTGTTTCAGGCACTAGAACAATATCCTATTTTAAAAACTGCATCCTTTACTGTTTGTAATAGTGATAATCTGTATTCTGTAAAAGCATTACAAGCATTATTAGTCTGTAAGGATTCAAACGCCTTTATTAGTTATAATCGAGATGCTTTGCTCTTTCCTATGGAAAAAATAGAACGTTTTGCATTGATCTCAGTCGATGAAAATTTTCGTTTAGAAACTATTATTGAAAAGCCCTCAAAGGACCAAATGAGTAATTATAAAGATGATAAAGGTACCCTTAGAGTCAGTATGAATGTATTTAAATTTACGGGGACTGAAATTTATTCTTTTTTAAAAAATTGCCCCATAGATATTAAACGAGACGAAAAAGAACTCCCCACAGCCATTTTAAATATGATCAATGAATCCAAAAGTTATTTAAGAGGAATCTCTTTCGCAGAACATGTGCCCGATTTAACTTCAAAGGAAGATATTGTTATTATGAGGAAATATATAGCGACACATTATTAATTTATAATTAGTAGACATACGGTAATTTTATTATTTTTGCAGAAATTTTAAAAATTCATTTCCTTATGAAACACCTAATCCTAGCAGTAACAATAACAATTTTTTTTGTAAGCTGCCAATCAAATAAAAAAGAAGAAGCAACAAAAACAGTGCAAGTTGCAACCACAGAAAAAACTTTTTTTAGTAAAGATGGAAGAACCGTTACTCCAGAGACGTACCCTAGAGATGAAACATCGCGACAATTACTAAAAAAGCAAGACTTAGTAGGAGTGAACACTTTTATTCATTTAAACCAATTAACACCTACTAATGACCAGCCTATTGTCCGCATGAATAGAGACACCTACTATTCTATGGCTTTTATTGATGTATCCAAAGGAGCAAGTATAACTATGCCTGAAATTCCAGAAGGAAAATATATGTCTATCCAGCCGGTAACCGAAGATCATCGGATTCAAGCAATGAAATACGGTTCAGGCACCTTTGATTTGACCACGCACACTGGGACTCATTTATATGTAATAATTCGTCTTGATGCTACTTTTACTGAAGCAGAAGTAAAAAAAATTCAGGATAAAATGAGTATTAATGCTAATTCAAGTAATCCATTTACAGCCAATTCTGTGAATGAAGAGTCTTTCACAACAGTAGAAAATGCTTTAAAAGCTAAAATGCCGGAAGTTTTAAAGCGAGACGGATTCGTCAACGCTACAAAAGGTATGTTTACAGATCCTAATGATTCATCCATTGAACTATTCACCCAGGAAAAGTACGAATTAGGCGCTGCTCTTGGTTGGGGTGGTGCGCAAATGATTGATAATATTTATGAAACATCAGGCAACTATTCGACAGATAATTGTTATGAATTGACCTTTGAAGATCCAAAAAATCTTGCCTTCTGGTCTATCACCGTTTATGATAAAAAAGGTTTTATGTTTAATGATCTTGCCAATTATAGTTCGAATACCGCACAGGCAAATGAAGATGGAACATATACCGTTAGTTTTGGTTGTGGTGCTGATTCTCCGAACAATCTAGATATTAACAACCCATCGGGTGTGTTTAATATCGTTGTCCGCCATTACCAACCCTCAAAAAGAGTCATTAACGATGATTACCGAATAGTGCCCTTTATGAAGGAAGTGTCAAACGGAAAATAAAATATGCGGTAGATACTATATAAAATTTTAGTATTAAACGATGTATTAAATTAAAAAACAGCTTGGGTTATAACTCAAGCTGTTTTTGCTTTTGGTAATAAAATTTTTACCGAGAACGTTCCGCCCAACATTACTAATAACTTATTTCTGAACAATGAAAAGTTCTCTGATAAAATTCAATTTAAATTATTTTTATTTTTTATTTAGATTAATTCTAAATAAGTTTTGTTTTTATATTTTTCTATAATATATTTGCTCATTATTTATAATAAGTCTAAATAAAAGTTATTAAAAAATCATGAAAAAACTAATTACACCATTAGTACTAGCGTTAGTCTTAGCATCATGTTCAAGTGATGATGACAAAACTGATAACAACAACAACAACAACCAAACTGTTGATGCTCCTGCTACTTATCTATTTACTAGAAACGGAGAAAACACAGTAAGCTATTCAGGTCAATCTCAACGTATAGCAATGGCAGAAGAGTTAATTTCTGCTCTTAAAGACGAAACACGCGATGAAGTAAGCTTAGACGCAATGTTTGCTCACGTCGAAGGCGATCAAGATTTTAGCGATCCAGATATGCTAGAATTAAATGCTTCTTCAAAAAATGTAAGAAGTAAAACAGCTGGATCTGCGGATTATTTCTCTTCAAACTCAACGGATGCTAATGCAATTAAAGCAGATTTTGATAGCTGGATTTCCTCTCAGGTTAATGATGTATTTCCTAATTGGGAAAATACAGCAAGCCCTGGAAATGCTGGTTTAGCCCAAGAATTAGGTGGATCTATTCGTTATGTTAACGAAAAAGGATTAGAATATAACCAAGCATTTGCAAAATCATTAAATGGTGCATTTCTAGCTGATCAAATATGTAACAATTACTTAAGTTCTGCTGTACTCGATGCAGGTGATAATATAACTAATAATGACAATGATGTTTTAGTTGATGGTAAAGATTATACCACTATGGAACACAAATGGGATGAAGCTTTTGGATATTTATATGGTGCTGAAGAAGATGAAACTTCACCAGTATTAGGTGTAGATAGCTTTTTAAACAAGTACTTAGATAAAGTTGAAGGTGATTCGGATTTTGCTGGAATAGCCGATGATATTTATAATGCTTTTAAATTAGGAAGAGCAGCTATTGTTGCTAAAAACTATACTGTTCGTGACGAGCAAGTAGAAATTTTAAGAGAAAAAATTTCAATGATAATTGGAATTAGAGCAGTATATTATTTACAAGGTGGAAAGAGTGAAATTGCAAATGAAGATTTACCAAGTGCTTTTCATGATTTATCGGAAGGTTTTGGTTTTATATACAGTCTTCAATTTACAAGAAATCCAATGACAGATGCTCCTTATGTATCAAAATCTATGGTAGATGGTTATATAAACACACTTATGGAAGGTAATGGTTTTTGGGATGTAACTGCAGAAACACTCGATCAAATGTCCGAAGATATTGCTGCTGAATTCGGATTTACAGTAGACCAAGCAGCCAACTAAAATTGTTTAATGAATTAATCAAAAAGTAGTTGTCATATTAATTTTTATATGGCAACTACATTCTTATTTTTGCAAAAAAAAATTAAAATGCTATGTTTAAAAAAATTATTTTATCAATAACATTTTCAATTGGATTTATGTTTGCCTGCTCCGAAGGTGATGATTTGGATAACAACCAAAATGAAAGTTTTGATAGGGGAAGCTTGCAAACTAATCTAGCAGATAATATTATCATTCCTGCCTATCAAGACCTAAGTCAACAACTAGGTTTATTGGTGTCTGCAAAAGAAAACTTTATTGCAAATTCTAATCAAGAAAACTTAGAAGTTCTTAGAAACAATTTTTTAGAATCGTACATGGTTTGGCAATCATTAGAAATGTTTAATATTGGTAAAGCGGAAGAGAATTTTTATCATTACCAAATGAATGTCTACCCAACAAATATCGATGAGATTCAAGATAATATAACCACTGGTAATGCTGATCTATTTAATCCTAACAATAATGATGCAGCAGGTTTTCCTGCATTAGACTATATGCTTTATGGCATAGGTGATAACGATACAGAGATATTAGACACCTATAATAATCAAGATTATGGACAAAATCATAAAAATTATGTGTCATCACTTATCGACCAAATGAAAAGCATTACTGAAATTGTATTGAATGACTGGACCACCGCTTATCGAGACGAATTTATTGCTAGTACGGAAAATTCAGCATCAAGCGCAGTAAATAAATTTGTAAATGATTTTATTTATTATTTTGAAAAAGGACTAAGAGCAAATAAAATAGGAATCCCAGCAGGAAATTTTTCTTCAAGCCCATTACCTCACACTGTAGAAGGATATTATGTTAGAGAAACTTCAAAAGACCTTACTCTAGAGGCCTTAAATGCTTTTCAAAATTTATTTAATGGAACGCATTATATTACTAATGATAGCGGAGTAGGTTTTACAGATTATCTCAATTATTTGGATAGGAATGACTTAGTCAACCTAATTAATAATCAATTAGATGAAGCTAGAGCTAAAATTTCTATTCTAGATGATAATTATTTTGACCAAATTAATAACGACAACACAAAAATGACGCAAGCTTATGATGCATTACAAACAGTGGTTGTATTAATCAAAGTAGACATGCTTCAGGCATTCAATATTAGTGTTGATTATGTAGATGCAGATGGAGATTAATAAATAAAGATTGTATTTTAGCCAATCTTTTCATGGCAAAAAACCTAAATACATATTTAAATAAAACTACAGATGTTTCTCCCCTAGTTATTTTTAGGATTGGATTTGGAATCATGATGTGTTACGGCGTCATTCGTTTCTGGCTTAAAGGTTGGATTGAAACCATCTACATACAACCCAATTTTCATTTTTCATATTTTGGTTTTGAATGGGTAAAACCACTAGGTAATTTTACCTATATTTTATTTATTATTTGTGGTTTAGCTACAATTTTTATCGCCTTGGGTTTTAAATATCGGATTGCAATCATTACCTTTTTTTTAAGTTTTACTTACATAGAATTAATGGATAAGACGATTTATTTGAATCATTATTATTTCATAAGTATGATGAGCTTTCTAATGATTTTTTTACCCTTAAATGCTTCATTCTCTTTAGATTCCTATCTACAAAAAAAATCGTACAACTTAGTTCCAAATTGGACTATCGATACTATAAAAATCATGTTGACTATTGTGTATTTGTATGCTGGGTTAGCAAAAATAAATTCTGATTGGTTGTTGAAAGCCATGCCACTAAAGATTTGGTTACCTTCAGAATACGATTTACCTTTTTTAGGGGAAAATTTGATGCAACAAAATTGGTTTCATTACGCTATGAGTTGGTCGGGAATGTTTTACGATTTATTAATTCCTTTTTTATTGTTCTATAAAAGAACTAGAATTTTCGCTTTTATTTTAGTGGTATTTTTTCATGTGTTTACCAGAGTCCTGTTCCCTATCGGCATGTTTCCCTATGTAATGATTATTTCAACCTTAATTTTCTTTGATTCAAATTTTCATAAAAAGATTATCTCAATTTTGAGAATAACAATTCACCGTTTATTAAAGTTAAAAAATGAAATAGTAATTAATGAAGTATATCCATTATTAAACAGAAAAATTTCATTAACTATTGTTTTTTTATTTTTGAGTGTCCAGCTTTTATTCCCATTTAGATACCTAACTTATCCGGGAGAACTATTCTGGACAGAAGAAGGGTACCGATTTTCCTGGAGGGTAATGCTTATTGAAAAGATGGGATATACTAACTTTAAGATAGTAGACGCTGAGACAAATAATTATTTTTATGTAGATAACCAAGATTTTTTAACTCCTTTACAAGAAAAACAAATGAGCTTTCAGCCAGATTTTATTTTAGAATATGCTCATTATTTAGGAGATCATTATACCAAACAAGGATACAAAAACATAGCGGTATTTGCAGAGAGCTATGTAGCTCTAAATGGAAGATTAAGTCAGCCATTTATTGATAAAAGTATAGATTTATATAAAGAAAAAGAATCCTGGAAACATAAGAATTGGATTTTACCATTAAACGATGAAATTAAAGGGCTTTAAATTATTATGTATTTTGGGCTTTGTAAGTTTAAACTTAGTTTCTCAAAATAAAATTACGGGCGTAATAACTGACACAAGTACAAATTTTCCAATCGATAAAGTTAGTATTTTCGATAGAGATTATGGTCTTTTAGCAACATCTAATTCAGATGGATATTTCCTTTTTGAAACTAAAATAAAAGAGCTTCATTTAATATTTTATACTCTTAATTATGAAGTTTCTGAACTTGATCTTGTAATAACTGAAGATGTTTCAATTAATCAAAATTTGTCAGTATTATCAGAACAATTAAACGAAGTTGAAATAAAGGCTAGAAAAGCAAAAGTATTTGAGCTAAGTCGTTTAAAAGATGTAGAAGGAACCTCTATTTATGCAGGTAAAAAAACAGAAGTAGTTTTAGTAGACCAATCAATGGCAAATCTTGCATCCAATAATGCAAGGCAAATTTTTAGTCAAGTAGCAGGATTAAATATTTTTCAAAATGATGATGCAGGATTGCAACTAAATATTGGAGGTAGAGGTTTAGATCCTAACCGAACTTCTAATTTTAACACCCGTCAAAATGGATATGACATTAGTGCTGATGTATTAGGATACCCTGAGAGTTATTATACACCAGCTTCAGAAGCTTTAAAGGAAATACAAGTTATCAGAGGTGCAGCTTCATTACAATACGGTACTCAGTTTGGAGGATTAGTAAATTTTATTATGAAATCACCAAATCCCAATAAACCCTTCGAAATTATTGTACGAAATACTTTAGGAAGCAATAAATTGTATACTAATTTTACCAGTATAAGTGGTAGCAAAGAAAAGTGGAGTTATTATTCTTTTTTTAACTACAAGAGAGGTAATGGTTTTAGACCAAATTCAGAATTTGAATCTAAAAATGCTTATGGACATATAGGATATCAATTTAATGATCTTACATCGCTAAAAGCAGAGATAACCTATTTTTCATATCTAGCTCAACAAGCAGGAGGATTAAATGATCAGATGTTTTATGAAAACCCATTTCAAAGTAATCGGAGTAGAAATTGGTTTTCTATTGATTGGCTTTTATATAATTTAAAATTTTCTCATAAATTTTCAAGCAAAACAAATTTTACAATTAATGCCTTTGGATTAAACGCAACAAGGAATGCCTTAGGATTTAGAACGAATCGAGTTGACCAAGTAGACTCTTTAGATGAAAGGGATTTAATTAAAGGAGATTTTAATAATTATGGCTTTGAGGCAAGAATATTACATCAATACCAAATATCAAATAAAAAATCTAATTTACTTATAGGATATAAATTCTACAAATCAAATAATACAGGTCAACAAGGACCGGGGTCTAATGGATCAGATGCTAATTTTGATTTTCAGTTAGATGACTTTCCCAATTACAGAAACCAATCCAATTATACTTACCCTAACCTCAACATTAGTGGTTTTGGAGAAAATATAATATATATTAACGAAAAATTATCGATCACTCCCGGTTTTAGAATTGAATATATAAAAACTGAAAGCGATGGTTATTACAAACTAATTAATACCGATGGAGCCGGGAATGTAATTTTAAACGAAACTATTTTAGATAGTGAAATAAGAAAAAGAACATTTGTTTTATTAGGTATAGGAATTAGTTATAAACCTCTTACGAATACTGAAATTTATGGAAACATCTCCCAAAACTATCGCTCAGTAACTTTTGCTGATATTAGTATTATTAACCCGGCTTTTACAATTAGTCCAGATATAGATGATGAAAAAGGATTTACTGCAGATATAGGGCTTAGAGGAAATTATAAAAGTAAAATATCTTACGATATAGGAGCTTTCGGGCTTGTATATAACGACCGAATTGGTTTTGTTCAAAAAGCCTTCCCTGATGGAAGTGTAAAAAGTGAACGTGGTAACGTAGGTGATGCTTTAGTATATGGAATAGAATCACTCGTTGATTTTAATCTTAATAAAATATTTATTAGAGATAATGATTTAATTTTTAATTATTTTACTAATATATCAATTATTGATTCTAAATATACTTCATCTCAAGTAAACGGTGTAGAAGGAAATAAAGTAGAATTTGTTCCAAATATAAATTTTAAAACTGGTATTAGATTTGGTTATAAAAATCTACTATCTAATATACAATACACCTATTTATCTAAACAATTTACAGATGCTACCAATGCTAAACTCGGAAACTTAAGCGGAGTTATTGGAGAAATTCCAGCTTATGATATCTTAGATATTTCTTTTTCATTTTCTTATAAAAAATTTAAATTGGAAGCAGGTGTAAACAATGTATTAAATAATTATTATTTCACAAGAAGAGCAACAGGTTATCCTGGACCAGGAATTATCCCTTCACCAGACAGAAATTTATACCTCAGCTTAGAGATTAAATTATAATATAATATTAAATTTGATTTAAAAAAAATGAATAGATTACAAGATATAGAACAAGAAATTTCTACATTAAGATATCAGCTAAAAAAGCATCATCTTTATGAAACTCTAAAGAGCGTTGAAGATATAAAAATTTTCATGGAGAATCATGTATTTGCTGTTTGGGACTTTATGTCACTTTTAAAATCTCTTCAATTAAAATTAACTACTGTTGAAACCCCATGGTTTCCCTCTAAAAATCCAATATTATCAAGGTTTATTAATGAAATTGTCCATGGTGAAGAAAGTGATGTAAATGAAATTGGAGAACCTAAAAGTCATTTCGAAATGTATTTAGATGCAATGCAACAAGTGAATGCAAATACAACTGAAATAAAAAAATTAATTAAATTAATTGAGCTAGGAAACTCGCTCAAATATTCATTTAATCAAATTAATATTGATAAAAGAATCGCAGAATTTGTTCAGTATACTTTTTCGATTATTAAAACTAAAAAAGCACATTTAGTAGCATCTGCCTTTACATTTGGTCGAGAAGACCTTATTCCAGATATGTTTATTGAAATTTTAAAAAATTCGGATGCTGAAAACAAAAAATATAATAAATTGATTTACTATCTTGAGCGTCATATAGAAATAGATGGAGATGAACATGGACCTCTATCTCTAAAAATGGTTGCTGAACTCTGCGGAAATGACTCACAAAAGTGGGACGAAGCTCAAGTGGTAGCAAAAAAATCACTAGAAAAAAGAATATTATTATGGGATGCCATCAGTGATTTAATACAAAAAAAAATCTAAGTCTAAACTAAAATAATTTATAATGAGGGGTGCGTATACTATTTTGATTATGTTTTTTGTTTTTATATGTTCATATTTTACAGCAAATGCCCAGTATACCCAATTCGAACATGAAGGAATTAATCGTCAATACATATACTACGAACCATTAGAATTGAATGAGCAAAAACCGCTCGTTTTTGTTATGCATGGTTTTACTGGAGATGCTAGTGGTATTAAAAATTATTCAGGAATGAATCAAATTGCGGATCAATACGGTTTCGCTGTTTGTTATCCAAGAGGAACTACAGATTCCGGTGGAAACCGTTTTTGGAATGTTGGCTATGCATTTCACGAAGATGAAACTGTTAATGATGTGGGTTTTTTAACTGAACTAGCAACTTATTTACAAACCAATTACGATTTAAATCCAGATTTTACCTTTGCAACAGGGATGTCTAACGGAGGAGAAATGTGTTATATGTTAGCTTGCCAAGCAAACGATACTTTTAAGGCAGTAGCTCCGGTTGCAGGTATGATATTACAAGATATTTTAGACGGTTGCCAAGACAGTACTCCAATACCTATATTTGAAATTCATGGCTCGCAAGATAATGTGACGCCAATTTCAGGAGATCCTAATAATAACGATGGGTGGGGAGCATATCCAAGTATTCCATTTACAATTAATTATTTTTCAGAAAAGAATGAGTGTTCAACATTACAAACGGAAACACTACCCGATATAGATCCTTCAGATGGAAGCTACGTAATTAGTGAAAAACATCTTAATGGAATCAATAATAATGAAGTATGGTATTATGAAATAATTGGAGGAGGTCACGATTGGCCCGGAGCTTGGGGCAACATGGATATTAACGCTGGAGAAGAAGCATGGTTGTTTTTTCAAAAGTATATAGATGATATTCTTACGAGTACTAGTTATAGTTTTTTGAATAAAAACATTCATATTTTTCCTAACCCGACTAATGGATTAATCCATGTAAAATCAAATAATCTATTTGATATTTTAGAAATTACATTAGTTAATGTTTTAGGAACAACTATTGAAATTAATCCAACTAACGAAAGTATAGATCTATCGGATATAAATTCAGGTATTTATTTTTTGAGTGTAAAAACCTCAAAAGGTATGATTACTAAAAAAATTGTGAAATTTTAATAAAACGTTACAACTAAATTTGAATTAGCAATTTTTATTTAATAAAAGACTTTCTCTTTTTTATAGACCATATCAAAGTTGCTGGAACAATAGCTAATGTAGGAATTGTTGAAGCTAAAGGTGCTGGGGTCCCCTTAAAAAGATGCATTCCATAAGTCAAGAGTATTGTAATGGATGAAGGGATACATACTGCCAAAAATATTGCAAGACTAAATTTTTTAATGTGTACAGCAATATATTCAGCTCCTTTCATAAAAAAACCTCCTAAAAAAAAAGTATAGGAAGCTTGTTTTATAGAGGCAGTCAGTGAATCAAATGCTACGTAAGTAATAAAATAATTTATACAAAAAACTGTGATGCCCATTACTACGGCTCCTGCAATACCAATTTTATAATCAAAATAATGATTTAAATTATTTTTCATAAATCTATTTTAGAAAAAATATTTTATTTTTAAAAAATCAAAAATAATAAAACTGTTGATGCTATTAGTGAATAAATTTTCCAATCTATAAAACTTTAATAAATGAATGAGGACACCATAAGTATTTTAGGTTGCGGGTGGTTAGGAAAACCATTGGCAGAATATTTTATTAAACATGGAAGAAAAGTAAATGGATCAACAACAACTCCAATTAAAATAGCCTCTCTAAAGGAGATGAAAATTAACCCTTTTGTTATCCATATTAATAAAAGAAAAAATGAGTTTACAAACTTTCTAAAAGCTAAATTATTAGTCATTTCTATTCCATCAAAAAACATTGGAGACTTTGAATATTTAATTTCAGAGATAGAAAAATCAACTATTGAAAAAATATTATTTATTAGTTCTACATCTGTTTATCCGTTGAATAACTCGCTAACAACAGAGGATAGTCCTATTCACAAAACTACTCTCTCACAAATTGAACAACTATTTAGAGTGAATACTAATTTTAAAACTACCATTATTCGATTTGGAGGTCTTATAGGGTTTGACAGAAAACCAGGTAAATTTTTCAAAAAAGAAACTATTATTGATCGTCCCAAAGGGTTTGTAAACCTTATCCATAGAGATGATTGTATACAAATAATTAATTCTATCGTTAAAAATAATATATGGGAAGAAACCTTAAATGCCTGTACAGATTCTCATCCAACGAGAAGAGATTTTTATACTAGAGAATTTTTAAAAGAAGGTCGTAAAACTCCAATTTTTAATGAGTCCTCCCTGAATGACTATAAAATCATAAATAGCAATCGGCTTAAACAATTATTAAATTATAGTTTCAAGTACGCTAATTTGATGGAATATTAAAAAACTATAATGATATTTGAAGCTCTTTAAATTTTATAACTAATTCATTAAGCGTTTTGCTTCTTTATTAGATTAAGGGCAGAACCCTCGTTATACCAATCAATTTGTGAATCGTTGTAGGTATGATTTACTTCAATTATATCCTTTGTACCATCAGAATGTATTACTTCTATTGTTAATGTCTTACCGGGTGTAAATTCATTCAAATCTAGAAAATTAAACGTATCATCTTCCTGAATTAAATCGTAATCACTTTCATTGGCGAAAGTCAGACCTAACATTCCTTGCTTTTTTAGATTGGTTTCATGAATTCTTGCAAAGGATTTCACAATCACTGCAGCAACCCCTAGATGACGAGGCTCCATAGCAGCGTGCTCCCTAGAAGAGCCTTCTCCATAATTATGATCACCAACAACAACAGTATGGATTCCAGCATCTTTATAAGCTCTTTGTGTTTTTGGGACGGCATCGTAATCTCCATTTATTTGACTTTTCACAAAGTTCGTTTTCATATTAAATGCATTGACAGCTCCAATTAAACAATTGTTTGAAATATTATCTAAATGCCCTCTATAACGTAACCAAGGCCCCGCCATAGATATGTGATCTGTTGTACATTTGCCGTGTGCTTTTATCAACAGTTTTGCACCTTCTATTTTATCACCAATTGGAGTAAATGGAGTTAATAATTGTAACCGTTCAGAATATTCATTTACTGTAACTTGTACATGCCCTCCATCTGTCTCAGGGGCTAAATAACCATTATCTACAACATCAAATCCATTGGGTGGTAATTCCCACCCTGTGGGTTCGTCAAACATTACTTCTTCACCATTTTGATTGGTTAAAGTATCACTCATTGGGTTAAAATCTAATCTTCCAGAAATTGCAATAGCAGCGGTTATTTCAGGTGAAGCAACAAAAGCGTGTGTATTTGGATTTCCATCTGCTCGCTTTGCAAAATTTCTATTAAAAGAATGCACGATACTATTTTTTGGTGCATTTTTAGGATCACTATATCGTGCCCATTGACCAATACAAGGTCCACAAGCATTTGTAAATATTTTTGCGTTTAAATTTTTAAAAACTTGAAGAATACCATCACGCTCAGCGGTATAACGAACTTGCTCTGATCCTGGGTTTATACCCAAATCAGCTTTCATTGGAATCCCTTTATCTAAAGCCTGCTGTGCGATGGATGAAGCTCTGGACAAATCCTCATAGGATGAATTTGTACAAGAACCTATTAAGCCCCACTCTACGGCTAGTGGCCATTCATTATCAGTAGCAACTTTAGTCATGGTTTGACCAACCTTTGTAGATAAATCAGGAGTAAATGGTCCATTTAACAGAGGGCTTAACTCCGTTAAATTAATTTCAATTACCTCGTCAAAATAATTTTCTGGATGGGCATAAACCTCAGCATCACCTGTTAAATATTCTTTTATTTCATTAGCTGCATCGGCTACATCTGCCCTATCGGTAGAACGTAAATAGCGTTCCATTGAATCATCATATCCAAATGTAGAGGTAGTAGCTCCTATTTCAGCACCCATATTACAAATAGTTCCTTTACCTGTACAAGATAACGATTGAGCACCATCACCAAAATATTCAACAATAGCACCAGTACCTCCTTTAGCACTTACAATACCAGCTACTTTTAAAATAACATCTTTTGGTGCTGTCCAACCAGAAACTTTACCAGTTAATTTTACTCCAATTAGTTTGGGAAATTTTAATTCCCAGGGCATACCCGCCATTACATCGACTGCATCAGCGCCCCCGACTCCAATAGCTACCATTCCCAATCCACCTGCATTTACGGTATGTGAATCTGTACCAATCATCATTCCTCCAGGAAATGCATAGTTTTCTAAAACAACTTGGTGTATAATTCCAGCACCGGGTTTCCAAAATCCTATTCCGTATTTATTGGATACCGACTCTAAAAAATTAAAAACTTCACTGCTGATATTATTTGCATTTTTCAGGTCAGTAGCAGCTCCTTCTTTAGCCTGAATTAAATGATCACAATGAACCGTAGTAGGAACAGCCACTTTATTTTTTCCAGCTTGCATAAATTGTAATAAAGCCATTTGGGCAGTAGCATCTTGACAAGCTATACGATCTGGTGCAAAATCTACGTAATCTTTTCCTCTAAGAAGCACCTTGGTTGCATTTCCATCCCAAAGATGATTGTATAATATTTTTTCGGAGAGTGTTAGTGGTTTCCCGGTAATTTCTCTCGCTTTATCTACTCGCTCAACCATTTGAGAGTAGACTTTTTTTATCATATCAATATCGAATGCCATATTTTTATTTTATAATTTTAAAACTTAACGCTTAAATCTGTTAGATTAAAGTTTTGCAAAATTACAAAATATATAGATTATTAACAAATATGGAACAATATTGCTTATTTAATGAGTATAATTTATTAATAACATTATTTTACTGATTATATATTAATAAAATCAGGTTTATAACGCTAAATAATTATGAATAATGTAATTTAAAACAGGTTTTTTATGATATCCTCAATACTTAAACCTTCTGCTTCTGCTTTATAGTTTTTTATTAATCTGTGACGAAGAATGCCTACAGCTACTTTTTGAACATCTTCGATATCAGGAGAAAACTTACCGTGAAGTGCTGCATAGGTTTTTGCTCCCAATATTAAATTTTGAGAGGCTCTTGGACCAGCACCCCAATCAATATATTTTTTAACTAATTCTGGAGCTTCTGAACTCTTAGGTCTTGTTTTACCTACCAATGTTACTGCATATTCAATTACATTGTCAGCAACTGGTATTTTTTGAATCAACTCTTGATAGAAAATAATTTCTTCCGATGTAAATAATGAATTAATGATTGGCATAGAACCAATCGTAGTGGTTTTTACAATGGATACTTCCTCTGAAAAAGATGGGTAATCAAGATTGATAGCAAACATAAATCGATCTAATTGCGCTTCAGGTAGAGGATAGGTCCCTTCTTGCTCAATTGGATTTTGGGTTGCTAAAACAAAATAAGGTTTATCTAATAAGTAACTGTGACCACTTATTGTTACTGATTTTTCCTGCATTGCTTCTAATAAAGCTGCTTGAGTTTTGGGAGGGGTTCTGTTAATCTCGTCTGCTAAAATAATATTTGAAAATATTGGACCTTTTATAAACTTAAATTGCCTGTTTTCATCTAATAATTCGGAACCCAAAATATCACTTGGCATGAGGTCTGGAGTGAATTGTATTCGCTTGAAATTTAATCCCAGTGCGTCAGCTACAGTATGAACTAATAATGTTTTTGCTAAACCAGGAACACCAATTAATAAGGCATGACCTCCTGAAAATACAGAAATTAAAACCTGCTCAACAGTTTCATCTTGTCCAACTATTACTTTTTTTATTTCATTTCTTAGCTCATTGTATTTCTTAACAAGCTGATTAATTGCTGTAACATCTGACATATTAATTTTCCTTATTAATCCAATTGTTGGTAAAGTTACAATCTTTGTAGTCTGAACTTATTTTAATATAAGTTTCTTTAATCTTTTCTTCTTGCCAGTCTTCAATCGCCCTTAACTGTTTTTCTTTGAGTGCTAATTCGTGTACCTTTTCGTAATCTTTTACATAGTCAGCAACATGCTCTTCATGTCTGTTGGTTACCGTTAGTATTTTAAAAATACTTTTACCTGTACGGTCTGAATCGGTATAAACTTTAGTTATTTCTCCTTTCTTAACATTGTAAACTTGTGCACTTAGCGTTGGATCCATTTTTGTTAGGTCAAAGCGAGTATCGAGTGTTTGCGGATTAACTAACAAACCGCCATTATTTCTAGTTTCTTTATCGTCTGAATATAATTTTGCAGCTTCTGCAAATGGAATTTTATTATCAAGAATACTTTGCCTTATGGTATCAATTTTTTTACGAGCCTCGTTGACAATTGACTGCGATACTTCGGGGAAAATAATGATATGACGAACATCCACTTGTTGACCTCTAACTTTGTCTACTTTAAGCAAATGAAATCCAAATTCCGTTTCGAAAGGCTCACTTACTTCTCCTTCTTGTAATGAAAAAGCCATGTCTTTAAATTCCTTGGCCATAGGCGAATCTTTCCTAACACCCTCAATTACACCACCCTTAGAACGTGTACCGTCTTTAGAATACAATACCGCTTTTGTTGCAAATGACGAGCCATTATCTACGATATCAGTTCGAATAGATTTCAATCTATTGATAGCATCTTGTCTCGCTTTCTCAGTGACTTCTGGTTCAATAACTAATTGAGAAACTTCGAGTTCTGCGCTAAATATTGGCCTTTCGTCAACTGGAATAGAAAAGAAAAATGTCCTTACCTCTTCAGGTGTAATCGTAATACTAGAAACTATATTCTCCTGCATTCTTTCTGTTAACCTAATTTCTTTTCTGGCTTTCATTAAATCAGCTCTTAATTCTGTTTCATTAGATTTTCGGTAGTAATTAACAACTTTCTCTACACTACCTACTTGATCCACCATATAGGCCATTAGCTGATCTACTTCAGGTTTAATTTCAGCATCAGAAATAATAATACTATCTTGAATAGCATGATGAACATATAACTTATCCTCCATCAGCTTACCAATCATTTCACAACGATCAATAGAATTTACATCGACTCCATTTTGTTCAAATTCCAAATAACTTTTATCAATATCGAATTCTAAGATTACAAAATCTCCAACGACACCGCATACACCTTCTGCCTTATATCGTCTAAAATTGTTGATGGAATCATTTACCGTTATCTGAGGATCTATATCAGAACTTTTAACTACACCTGTACTATCAATCGTTACAACTTCTTGACAGAACGATTGAGAAAATACCATTACAGCGAATAAAAGTACCCAATTAGTTTTTCGAGAAAATTTCAAAGTTTTTATTTTTAATTGCATCTATAGTAATGTCTTTTTGAATTTTTTTTAAAAGGTTCTGCTTCCTTTTATTCAATATAATTTGTTCAATTGTTGGCTTCACATAAGAAAGCGGTGCTATATCGTTAGTTTTTAAAACCGCTTCAATTTTCACCAAATATACTCCTAATGAATCTTGTAGCTTTGTAAAATTTGGTTTTTTTAACACTTTTGAATTTTTAACCTTAAGTATCGGTAATTTTGCGACCAATACATCTTCTTTGATCCATATGGAATCGTTTAAATTGAAAGATTTGAACTTAATACTTAGATTTGTGAGATCTTTTTTATCAACGGAATCAAACCTTTTAATTTTTTTTTCTAGAGCTTTGATATTTAAAAAAAAATCGTCTACATGAACATATCTCACTTTTAAAAGCTCATCGTTTAATTTAAAATTTCTTTTGTTTAAGCTATAATAATTTTCATATTCGTTCTCAAGAATGATGGTATCCAACTGCTTTGATACAATTGAGCTTTTGTAGGCTTCCATGTATAAATCAGATTTATATTGATTTACCATTTCATTAAAAATATTCTGCTCTTCTTGGGGTAAATTAATCATAGATTGATCCATCAATAATTGTTTTGTTGCCCAGCGATTAATAAAATTATTTATTATCAGTACGCTATCTTCTTTAGAAGTGGTTTCAGAAATTAAATCCTGTATGTCGATTTGATACAAATAATTATCATTAACTCTTGCAATGGGAGTAACAGAAGTGTCTTGTATTAAATAATTACAAGAAGAAAAAAATAAAAAACTTAGAATTGCTACAAATAATTGATTCATCAGTTATCTAACTTTTTTTTGAGTTTTTTTAAAGCTTTATTATTAATTTCAACATCATATTTTTGATGCAAGCTTTCCATCCATTTTTTTTCAATTTCTGTTTGAAAATTACTGATAACTGTTCCTCTAACCTCTTTAAATTCCTTTAAATTAGGCTCTATTACTTCTTTTATTTTTACAACCGTGTAAAAACCATCATTTGCTTTGATACCAGAAACTCCCCTTTCGGCCACTAAACCCTTAGGTAATTCGCTTTGATCAATTTCAAAAATATCACTTACAGTGATTACATTTATTTTTCCGTCTGAATTGATTTGTTTTTTAATATTAGTTAGTTCTTCTCCTTCATTTAATAAAATTTGCACTTGTTTTGTTATGGACTCATCCGACGAGGAGTAGATATCAACATCCAACCTTTTTTTCCATTTATAGTTGTTTTTAGTTTTTTCATAGAAAAGTTCAAGCCCAGTAGAATCTGTTTTTGCAACTTGCCAAATATTTTTATTCATTACGTCGTAAACTAACAGACCATTTCTGTAATCATCAATAATTGTTGCATATTCTTGATTTTCAATTTCCAATCTTTCCTTAAAATAATTTTCCAAAGTTTCATTTTTAAACCTAACATATAGGTCCAATAATAATGATTCTTTATTCATATATTTTTTAATGGTCTTTTGATTATCTCTTAGGTATAGAGAGAAATCTATATAAGTAGCATCATGATCGCCTATAGTAAACAAAATCTGATTCTCTGACAAAGAAATCGGAGTAAATGTCCATTTTCGATTTAAAATACTATCGCTAACATAATTATTAAAGTATGGGACACAACTTACGCCTTCTTTGTAGCCGTATTTTTTCTTTATTTTGTTATTAATTGCTTGGGTAACCACTAATGCTCGCGCTCCTCCTTTTACTTTTTTCTCAATATCATCTTTTTGCTCTTCAAAAGAAGGAATCGAAAATTTTTCGTTTAACCTTATAATGTGCCAGCCAAAAGCACTCTGAATTGGAGCTAATATTTCGCCATTATTTTGTATTGAGTAAGCAGCGTCTTCAAATTTTGGAGCTTTTAAGTCTCCTGGACCAAACGTTTTTAACTGACCTCCTTTGATTCCTGTATTTTTATCTTCAGAGAATTGTTTTGCTACATTTTCAAATGGTTCTCCTTGCATAATCATAGCATACAATTCATTGATTCTCTCTTCAGGGTTTTCAAACTTTTTATTTTTATTCGAAAAAATCATGATGTGAGAAACATTGATTTTTGGTTTTTTCTCCCTTCTTTCGTTGATTTTTAGAATATGATAGCCAAAAGTAGTTCTTGTGATTTTTGATATTTCTCCTACCTTGGTGCTGTAAGCCGTATTTTCAAAAGGGTATACCATTTGAAACGCCGTGAAGTATCCTAAATTTCCTTTTGATTTTTTTGCCCCAGGTTCTTCCGAATATTCTTTTACTAGGGATGTGAAATTTTCACCATTGATGGCTTTAATATGGGCTTCCTTTATTTTGCTATACGCTTTTAAAGTGTCACTAGGAGAATCGTTTAAGTTTGAAAGCACTAAAATATGATCAGCGTTTATTTCTTCTAAACTTCTATCGTAGGCCTCCACAACTAATTTTGAAATAATTCTCTTGTCGTAAATATATTTCTTTGCAAGCTGATCTTGGTACTTTTTAAATTCATTTATATACTGTTTATCTTTATCCAACTCCTGGGCATAAGCTTCAGTTATTTTAAGTTTATAATCAATAAATAAATCTAAATATCCAGCTACATTTTTTTGAGATTCCTCTACAACTAAATCAAGGTTTTTATTGAATACTTTCGTAAAATCTGAGGAATAAATAGGATTGGAGTTTATCGTCAATAAAACATCTTTTTTATTTTGAGCATTTCCACTGAAATAGCCAATAAAAATTAATAGCACTACTAAATTTCTTGTATTCATTTTTAATAATTTGTTGTAAAATATTTAAGCGAAACAAATGTAGCAAAAACTATAGTTTAAGCAAACCTCAATTTTGTTAAGCTTTAATTAATATCGTCTCTGTTATTTTAACTTTAAAATAGCGATAACAGGTAAAATCATAATCGATTTTTTTTAGCGTTAATCTAAACGAGGGCTGTAAGTTAATTTATCCGGCAGTTAAATGTCAATGGACAATAGGATAGATTCACGCCAGCTCATTATTATTGCTATCGAGAATAGTTGGGTGCTTCTTTGGTGATGGTAACATTGTGCGGATGGCTCTCTTTTATTCCAGATGCAGTAATTTTTACAAATTTTGCGGATTCTTTTAATATCTCAATATTTTCAGCACCACAGTACCCCATACCTGCTCTTAAGCCACCTATGAACTGAGTCATGCTCTCAAAAAGCTCTCCTTTATAAGGCACTCTTCCAACAATCCCTTCCGGAACTAACTTCTTGATATCATCCTCAACATCTTGAAAATAACGATCTTTTGAACCTTGCTTCATAGCCTCAACAGAGCCCATACCTCTGTAGGATTTAAATTTTCTTCCCTCATATATTATGGTTTCTCCAGGAGATTCTTTAGTTCCTGCTAACAAAGACCCTAACATCACACAATCTGCTCCAGCTGCGATTGCTTTTACAATATCACCCGTGTATCGAACACCCCCGTCAGCTATAACAGGAACTCCAGTGCCTTTTAGAGCAGCAGCAACCTCTAACACTGCAGAGAACTGAGGAAAACCAACACCAGCAATTACTCTTGTAGTACAAATAGATCCTGGTCCAATTCCCACTTTAACAGCATCGGCTCCTGCATCAGCTAAATACTTTGCTGCATCTGCAGTAGCAATATTGCCTACAACAACTTCTAAATCAGGGAATTTATTTTTTATATTTTTTAAAACTTTTACCACCCCTTTGGTATGACCGTGAGCTGTATCTATTATTACAGCATCTACTTGAGCTTTCACCAGGGCTTCGGTTCTTTCTATTGCATCTGCGGTAACTCCAATTGCAGCCGCAACCCGCAATCTTCCGAATTGATCTTTATTTGCAATTGGTTTTTGTGTGACTTTTGTAATATCTCTGAAAGTAATAAGCCCCAATAAGGTGTTGTCATTACTTACCACCGGTAGTTTTTCAATTTTATTTTTTTGGAGAATGATTTCTGCTTCTTGTAAGGATGTTCCTTTACTTACAGTCACAAGGTTTTCGGAAGTCATTACCTCTGATAGTGATTTATTGTAATCTTTTTCAAATCGCAAATCTCTGTTAGTAACTATACCAATTAATTTTTTTTGATCATCAATAATCGGAATACCACCAATACTATATTCTCTCATTGTATTTTGCGCATCACCAATCGTTGCATTTTTTGGCAAGGTCACAGGATCAAGTATCATTCCGCTCTCTGCTCTTTTCACTTTTCTTACTTCGGCAGCTTGGGCTTTAATACTCATGTTTTTATGAAGCACCCCTATTCCTCCTTCACGAGCCATAGCCATAGCCATAGCACTTTCTGTTACGGTATCCATAGCAGCAGATAAAATAGGGACGTTAAGTTTAATGTTTCTTGTAAACTTGGTACCTATTGATACTTCTCTAGGTAAAACCTCTGAATATGCTGGCACTAACAAAACGTCATCGTAAGTTAATCCCTCTCCTAGTATTTTGTTTTGGTGTGCTTTCATTGCAATTAAAATTAAGTTCCTAAAGAAGAAATGGTTACTATTTAATTGCGTGCAAATATACTACAAAAAGTTGGTTATTGTTCTGTTTTTTTATGACTGAAATTTAAGATGTCACAAAAAGATGAACGAAATAATTATGTCAAGCAGGAATTTTAAGTTAAAAATTTTACCTGAATCCAGCGAAAAATTTACGATCAAGCTGACTTAATAGCTGAAACATGGTTAATTTCCTAGTGATTTCAAATAAAGAATAGTTGCTTTTCTTATGTCATAAGCTTTATCTTCTTTAGTAGGTCTATGTATATTTTTTACATGTTTGTTATTAGGGGTCAAAAAAGGGATATCAAAACCCCTGAGTAAAAAATCACTAAAAGCTACTTTATAAATTTTATCCAAAATAATTTCTTCCCCTTGAATTAACCATTTTCCATCAGGTCCTTGATCTACAAAGTATCTTTGTAGGTAAGCGCCTGTTCCTTTTTTAGACATTCCATAATCTAAAACTTCTTTCAATAAAACACCTTTTAAATCAACTTTTAATATTCCTCCACCAAAAGGTAAAGTTCTAAAGATATCCATACTCGATAAATTAATTGGGAGCATATCATCAACACGTATTGAACCTCCGTTAACAAGAGCTGCATCTACTTCATCATTGAAAGACCATGCCATAGATTGCGTTATAATAGCCCCTAAATTGGTTTGAATACTCCTGTTGGATTTTTCAGTACCGTCTAGAGATTCTGACGAGACAAATATTACCTCTGAAGGCTCATCAATAATTTCTTTGATTTTAAAATTTAGAATATTTCCCCATTTATTGACAATATTTTCAATTTCCGGTTTTGAAGTTATTTTATCATCAATGTTAAATAACTCGGACTCGATTTTTAAACTCTTTTCATCTACATTATAAACTAACGTGTGAATATATATAGTTTTAGCGTTGGCATCTGCCTTGGTAATCTTTGAATCTCCTATAGGAACTGACATAGCGTAATGTTCGTGTCCACCCATAACTAGGGGTATTTCCGGAATTCTTTTAAGAAACTCTTTATCTTGTTCCAATTCTAGATGAGTTAGACCAAATACTAAATCTACTTTATTTTTCAATTCATTATGAGCTCTTTCTGCCTCATCATAAATATTACCGTAATAAACATAATCTTTTACGCTATAGGGTAGTGTAACCCCTAAAAAACCAATTTCAATTTGATTGTTATTAGCATCACTCATCTCCATTGTAAAAATATCACTCACTGGCAAAGTGTCTTTATATTGCTGAATTTCAAAAAAAGATACCGTATCATTTTTTTTATGTCTTACATTCGATGACATCCAAGGAAAGGAGGACTCATTTAATCTTTTTTGTAAGTCTTTTTCTTTTAAATCAAACTCGTGATTTCCAAAAGTGACTAAATCAAATTCCATAGCATTCATGACCTCTATCATTTGTTTTCCTTGAATTCGTTCTCCATTAACTTTTATAGTCCCCAAAAGTGAAGGACTCAGAAAATCACCGGCCATAAAAAGAAATGTATTTGGATTTTCTTTCTTTATAGAATCTCGAACATGGGCAACTCTTGCCAATCCTCCAAAAGTTCCTTCACCAAGTGGAGCAATTTCGTATACATCGTTCAACTGAATAAATTTAAACGTGAGCTCATTTTTTGAGGTATTTTGTTTGCAACTAAAAAAAACAATTATGAAGATAACAGCTAAAAATAATTTATTTTTCATTGGGTAAGTTTTTTTTATTAGTGGTAGTTATTAAAGATTTTAGAAGCTCTATTATAAGCACTTTCGAAAGACATAGGATGTATACGAGTTGGGATTTTCTTCGCAGTAAAATAACTGAGTAATTTCTCCGTGGGCATGTTTCCCGTAAGTTCATCTTTTGCCATTGGGCAACCTCCAAAACCTTGTATTGCACCATCAAACCTTTTACAACCAGCATGAAAGGCGGAATCAATTTTCTCATGCCATTTATCCTTTGTCGTGTGTAAATGTGCTCCAAATTCTATGGTTGGGTACTTTGAAATTAATTCAGAAAATAAATAGGTAATCGTGTCTGGTGTTGAAGAGCCTATGGTATCACTTAAGGAGATTATTCTTACTCCCATACTTGCTAATTTTTCTGTCCACTCTGCTACAATTTCTAAATTCCAAGGATCACCATAGGGATTACCAAAACCCATAGATAGATAGGCTACTACAACTTTATTATTGGAATCTGCAATATTTAAAATTTCATTTAGCTGATCGAGAGACTGATTAATTGTTTTGTGTGTATTTCTCATTTGAAAATTTTCAGAAATAGAAAAAGGATATCCTAAATAATCAATTTCAGTAAATCGTACCGCATCTTGAGCGCCTCTTACATTTGCAACAATAGATAAAAGTTTACTCTTAGATTTAGACAAATCAAGTGCAGAAAGCAATTCGGCAGTATCTCTCATTTGTGGAATAGCTCGAGGAGAAACAAAACTACCAAAATCGATAGTGTCAAAGCCGCAACTCAATAAAGATTGTATAAACTGAGCTTTTTCAGCTGTTGGGATCCAATCTTTTATGCCTTGCATTGCATCGCGAGGACACTCTATTATTTTTACATTCTGCATTGGTCAAAGATAAGAATTCCAAGTTGTTTATTTTGTTAAAACTTAGGATTAAGGAATTAAAATAAATATAGCTATACCAATAAATACAATAAATTGAAGCCATTTTAATAAACTTGAAAAATTTTTATTTTTAGCTAACGATAAAGAAATATACCCGGCTAAAAAAGCTAGAAAACTAAAAATTATAAAGGATATCAACATAAAGACTATTCCTAAAATATAAAACTGAAGAATAATATTTTCTGTAGGATCCCACAGAAAACCAGGAAAAAATGCTAAGAAAAAAATAAGTATTTTTGGATTCATAAGGTTCATTAAAACACCCTGTTTGAACAATTCAGCGGTCGATTTTTTCGTAACATTTGCATTAAAATTTAGGGAAGTTTCAGTACTTAAGACTTGATAGGCAAGATAAATTAAGTATAGTGCCCCAATTACTTTTAAAATATAAAATATAGTGTACGATGCAGAAATAATTGCGGAAACTCCAAAAGCCAACAATGTAGTATGAACAATACAACCACTTACTAATCCCAAAGTCGTTGCAATACCACTTTTTGTTCCATTAGCTAATGATTGAGTAATTACATAAAGATTGTCAGGACCAGGGGAAAAAGCCAAAAGGATAGACGCCATTGTAAAAGAAATAAGACTTTCTAACATTCTTTTAGTATGGCTTTATTTATTCGTTTTACTAATTGTGGACCCTCGTAGATAAATCCGGTGTAAATTTGAACTAAACTAGCTCCAGCTTTTATTTTCTCAAGTGCATCTTTCTCGGAATGTATCCCGCCAACTCCAATTATGGGAAATGAACCTTTACTTTTTCGATATAAATAACGGATTATCTCTGTTGATTTTTTTGAAATTGGTTTTCCACTTAAACCTCCTATTTCCTTTTTATTTTCCGAAAGTAAATCATCTCTTTTTGTAGAGGTGTTTGATGCAATAATCCCATCAATAGAAGTTTCATTTATAAGCGCTATTATTTCGTCTAATTGAATGTTATTCAAATCGGGAGCTATTTTTAGGAGTATTGGTTTTTGTGTTTGAAATTTTTTATTAGCTTCCTGCACATCAGTTATTAATTCCTTTAGATATTCCTTGTCATTTAACTTTGCGTGACTAGATACATTAGGACAACTAACGTTTAAGACGAAATAGTCTACATAGCGATGTAAAGCATTAAAACATTCTAAATAATCACCTGTATAATTCTCAGGAGCTGTTTCAGTATTTTTACCAATATTTCCACCTATAATTATGTTTCTTTTTGATTTTAACTTGCTTATAGCTGCATTAACCCCTTTATTATTAAAACCCATTCTGTTAATTATCCCATCATCTTCTTTTAGTCTAAATAATCTTTTTTTATCATTACCAAGTTGTCCTTTTGGTGTTACAGTTCCAATCTCAATAAATCCAAATCCAAAATTTGATAATTCATTAAATAAAACCGCATTTTTATCAAATCCTGCTGCCAATCCAACAGGATTAGGAAATTTAATTCCAAAAACCTCTCGTTCCAGTTTTGAGTTTTTTATTTGAAATAAGTTTCTGAAAATAATTCCAAAACCAATTAGACTAAAAAATTTAATCAAAGAGAATGTAAAATAATGTACTTTTTCAGGGTCAAAAAGAAATAATATTGGTCTGATTATTAATTTATACATAGAACTAATATGAAGTGCAAAAATACTATTTTTGTGGATTAGATTTTAAGAAAAAAAGTAATGATTGAAAAACAACACCTGATTAACCGATTTGTAAGTTATGTAACCGTTGACACAGAAAGTGATCCAACGAGCGAAAGCACTCCTAGCACAGAAAAACAGTGGGATCTTGCAAATGCTTTAGTGGAGGAATTAAAAAGTATTGGAATGCAGGAGGTGTCCATTGATGAAAACGCCTACATCATGGCAACCCTTCCAAGTAATTCAGAAAAAGAACTACCTGTTATCGGATTCATTTCTCATTTTGACACTTCTCCAGATTTTACTGGTGCCAATGTGAGACCACAGATCATCGAAAATTACGATGGTAATGATATTATTCTAAACAAAGAACAAAATATTATTTTATCACCTTCATATTTTGAGGATTTATTACTTTATAAAGGACAAACCCTAATAACTACAGATGGAAACACCTTGTTAGGGGCTGATGACAAAGCTGGGATTACTGAAATAATTTCTGCTATGGAATATTTAATTAATCACCCAGAAATTAAACACGGAACCATTAAAGTTGGGTTTACTCCTGATGAAGAAATCGGACGTGGCGCTCATAAATTTGATGTCAAAAAATTTGGTGCTGATTGGGCCTATACGATGGATGGTAGTCAAGTTGGAGAATTAGAATATGAAAATTTTAATGCGGCTGGGGCCGTTGTTACTGTAAAAGGTAAAATTGTACATCCCGGTTATGCAAAAGGAAAAATGATTAATAGTATGTACATCGCTACACAATTTATTAACTCGTTACCTCAATTAGAGACCCCGGAACACACCGAAGGTCGAGAAGGGTTTTTTCATCTTCACAATATGGCTGGAGCTGTCGAAGAAACAAAACTTCATTACATCATAAGAGACCATGATCGTTTGCATTTCGAAGCCCGAAAAAATGTCATCAATAAATTAGCAGAAGATTTAAACACGCAATATGGTCGAGAGGTTATTACTATTGAAATAAAAGATCAATATTTTAATATGAGAGAAAAGATTGAGCCTGTAATGCATATTGTCTCTGTTGCTGAAAAAGCTATGGTTAAAGCGAATATTAAACCCTTAGTAAAACCAATTAGAGGAGGTACCGATGGTTCTCAATTAAGTTATATGGGCTTACCCTGTCCAAACATATTTGCAGGAGGACACAACTTTCATGGTAGGTATGAATATGTTCCTGTAGAGAGTATGCAAAAAGCCATCGAAGTGATCGTTAATATAGCGCAATTGGTCGCGAAGTAATGATCAAATAAAGCAATAAAAAAACCTTCAGTAAACTGAAGGTTTTTTTATTTAGAATTATGGTGAAATTATTTCTTTTTTTCTGGCGAATTTAATTTCTTGCTCATATCCATAGAAATAGCAGAAATTTCAAATTTCATTTTTCCTGCAGAAGTTTCTAAAAGACAAGTGCCATCTTGATTGATGTCTAAGACTTTAGCATGCATCCCGCTTTTCGTGATAACTTTAGCTCCTTTCTTGAGTTCACCTACAAAATTTTTCTCTTGCTTTTGTTTTTTAACTTGTGGTCGTATCATAAAAAGATAGATGACCATAAATAATAATATGAGTGGAAAAAAACTTTGTAATTGTTCCATAATATTTTTTAGTTAATTCTAGTTATTTTTTAGTTGGACCACTATTCCCTTTTGGATTAACAAAAGCTTTTATTTTAATTGTTTCTTTTCCTGTTTCAGTGTTGGCAGTAATGGTTACCGTTTTACTCACTTGGTTTTTTCCACTACCGTTAAACTTAACTAGCATTTCTGCAGTATCTCCGGGTTCAACAGGAGTTTTTGGATACGTAGGAACAGTACATCCACAACTACTTTTTGCGTTAACTATTACCAATGGTGCTTCCCCTGTATTTTTAAATTCGAATACATGTTCTACATTAGTTCCTTGGTCAATTGTTCCGAAATCGAATTCTGTTTCAGTAAATTCCATTTTTGGAAATTTTCCTGAATTTGCATCACGTGTTTCCGCTTTTTCTACTTTTTCTTTACTTACTTTCGCTGCTGCATCTTCTTTACATGAGGTAATTGTAAATGCTATGATTACAACCACCATTAAGATTAAATTTTTCATTTTATTATAGTTTAAATTTTTGCGTTGCTAAAATACTTATTATTTTTATTTTATTGGAGCCCTCGGCCTATTTTATTTAATTTGCCAGCTTCTTTTAAATCCTTCACTATTTTGTCTAGTATTCCGTTGATAAATATTGAACTTTTAGGTGTTGAATATTCTTTAGAGACTTCTAAATACTCATTTATAGAAACTTTTACAGGAATGGATTCAAAATGCATAAATTCAGAAATCCCCATTTTTAATATAATCATATCTAAATCTGCTATCCTTTCTTTATCCCAGTTTGGAGTCTTTCCATCTATTTCATTTGATAGTTCATCATCATTAAGAATTACTTTTTGCAGCAATTCAAGTGCATAGTCTCTATCTTCATTGTTTTTATATACCACAGGAATTAAAACACTATCCGTATTTTTTTTAGTTATTTTTTGAAGTGTTTTTAGCACAAGTGTGTTAACTAGAGGAAAATCGTCCAACCAGGTAAGCCGTTTGTCTTCCAAATATTCATAGAGCTTATTGTTGGGAGCAATTATTTCTTTGAATATTTTTATGATTAAATCTTTATCTTCAAGGAAACTAGTGTCGTTTTTTGCAATAGATTTTAAATACCAATCTTTTTCTTTTAACTCATTAAAAATGATTGAAACATATTCAGAGTCATTTTTCCAATAATTTAAATTTCTTTTTTCTATTAAATTATTAAATTTTTCATTGGAACCTATAAGAGAGATTATCTTATTGTTGATAAAAGTTCTGCTTGGATTTTTTTCTAACTCGGTCGCTAAATGTTTCTTTTGAGAAACTACCAGATAGTTTTCAGCTTGATCACGAAGAGAAACAAGCATTTGAAGCATTAGCAGATACAAATCTTGGATTTGTTCCATGTTATATAACAAAAACTTTTCTTGCTTTTCTAAATCTTTGTATTCACTTTGATTGTAAGCATAGATTGATTGCAAAACTTTTACTCTGATATGTCTACGTGTTAGCATAATTTATAAGAACGATGTAAAAAAATAGCAGTGCTATTTTGTATGTTAATTTAATTGCTCAGCATTATTTTTAAGCTTTCTAGCGTCTATTCTAGATTTGGCAACATCAAAAGCAGCTTGGTGGGTCGTTATTCCATTAGCGGCTGCATTGTTTAATATTTCTAATGTAGTATTGTATAAATTTTCTGTTTTACGAATAATTTCTGGCTTACCATAATTTTCTAATTCTGCGTACACATTTATGATACCTCCAGCATTAATTAAAAAATCGGGTGCATATGTAATCCCTCTTTCTTTTAACAATAGCCCATGTTTATTTTCATCAGCTAACTGGTTGTTTGCTGCTCCAGCAATTACTTTAGTTCTGAGCAGTGGCAACGTATGATCATTTATTGTTGCTCCCAGAGCACAAGGTGCATAAATATCCATTTCTTCAGCATAAATATTATTTCCTTCATAAATTTCGACATTGTATCGATCTCTGACTTCCTCTAACCTATTTTGATTGATATCAGAAATAAAAACTTTAGCTCCCTCATTTGATAAATTTTCAACTAAAGCTTCACCAACGTTTCCAATTCCTTGAACATAAACAATTTTATCCTCAAGAATATTTGTTCCAAACGCATGGTGTGCTGCAGCTTTCATACCCATAAACACCCCGTAGGCAGTAATTGGTGACGGATTGCCTGCACCTCCTTTATCTTCTGAAATGCCGGTAACATAAGGAGTCACTGTTCGAACCAAATCCATATCTGAGGTAGCCATTCCAACATCTTCAGCTGTAATATATTTGCCTCCTAGGGAGTGAACGAACTCTCCAAATCGAAGCATTAACTCTGGTGTTTTTTGTGTTTTCGCATCGCCTATAATAACAGCCTTACCACCTCCCAAATTAAGTCCAGTAACAGCAGACTTGTAGGTCATTCCTCTAGACAAGCGTAAAACATCGTTTAATGCTTCCCATTCATTATTGTACTGCCACATGCGTGTTCCCCCCAAAGCAGGACCCATAACGGTATTATGTATACTAATTATTGCTTTTAATCCTGTATCTTTGTCATTGCAAAAAATAACTTGCTCATGATTATCAAAAGATAATTGTCCAAAAACAGGGTTTAATTTTTTAAGTTCGCTTTTGCTAACTACTTCAGTCTCCATATATTGATTTTTATATCCTTAAAAAGGCGGTGCAAAAGTAGTTGTTTACTAATAATCTCGCAAAAATATCAGAATTAAATTATGATATTGTTAATAAATATCGAAACAGTATAAATGAAAGAGTTACAGTACCTTAACCTCTATTTTAAAAAATATAGCGGAAGACTAACTTTGGGCTTAATAATTACAATTATAGCTACCATATTCAAGATAATCGTACCCAAAATTATTGGTGATATCGTAGATGTTGTAAAAGACTACCTTGATGGAACCATAACCGATATCGAAATAGTGAAGCAAGAATTAATTAGTTATATCATAATGATTTTGGGCGCAGCTATACTAGCTGGTTTTTTCACTTTTTTAATGAGGCAAACTTTTATTGTTGTTTCTAGGTATATTGAGTTTGATCTAAAAAATGAAATTTTCAAACAATATCAGCGACTTTCGTTAAGTTTTTATAAAAAAAATAGAACCGGCGATTTAATGAACCGAATCAGCGAGGATGTTTCTAAAGTAAGAATGTATGCTGGTCCCGCATTGATGTATAGTGTTACTAATTTAACCTTACTTATAGTTACTATTAGTTACATGTTTTATAAAGCACCTAGTTTAGCTATATATGCCATAGCACCATTACCACTGTTGTCATTTGCAATTTATAAATTAAGTGCAGCCATTCATAAAAAAAGTACGGTAGTTCAACAATATTTATCAAAATTAACATCTTTTACTCAAGAAAGTTTTAGCGGTATATCGGTCATTAAAGCTTATGGAATTGAACCCAGAATTATTAGTGATTTCAATAAACTATCTGAAGAAAGTAAAAACAAAAATATTGATCTCGTAAAAGTACAAGCGCTATTTTTCCCCTTAATGATTTTACTGATAGGCTTGAGTAATATTTTAGTGGTTTACATTGGAGGAAATCAATTTATTAGTGGACAAATTAAAGAACTTGGAACTATTGTTGAGTTTTTAATCTACGTAAATATGTTAACATGGCCTGTAGCAGTGGTAGGTTGGGTAACGTCAATGATTCAACAAGCCGAGGCTTCTCAAAAGAGAATTAATGAGTTTTTAAAGGAACAACCCAGCATCCTAAATCATGAAAATTCAAACTCTCAAATTAGTGGAAAAATAGAATTAAAAAATCTTTCCTTTACGTATTCAGATACCAATATTACTGCCTTGAAAAACATATCATTTACAATCAATCAAGGTGAGACAGTTGCTATACTTGGTAATACCGGATCTGGAAAATCTACCATTTTAGAGCTTATTGGCAGACTCTATGATGTGGATAATGGACAATTAACAATTCAAGATAAAAACATTAAAGACTTAAATTTATTTGACTTAAGAAGCCACATTGGCTATGTACCCCAAGATGCGTTTCTATTTAGCGATTCGATTATTAATAATATTAAATTTGGGAAAGAAAACGCTACCGATGAAGAAGTGTATCAGGCAGCAAAAATTGCATCTGTACACACAAATATTATCAAATTTCAAGAAGGTTATCGTACCATACTAGGTGAACGTGGTATTACCCTAAGTGGCGGTCAAAAACAACGAATTTCTATTGCTAGAGCTATCATCAAAAACCCACAAATATTGTTGTTGGATGACTGTCTTTCCGCGGTAGATACTGAGACTGAAGAAAATATTATTAATAATTTAAGTGCCATTACTAAAGACAAAACAACAATAATAGTAAGTCATCGAGTTTCTTCAGCTAAAAAAGCGGATAAAATAATAGTTCTGGATCAGGGGAAAATTATACAGCAAGGAACTCATAATGAGCTAATAAAACAAATAGGGTATTATAAAGAACTTTACGCCAAACAATTATTAGAAAAAGAAAACTGACATTAATGTTGCCATACTTATATTTTTTTAAGATTTTTGACATAATGTTTAATTTAAAAAAAATACTATGAGTGATAATTATATGATGGAGAGAGAAGAAATTCACTCTAAAGTTATGCGAGCCGGAAGAAGAACGTACTTCTTCGATGTAAGAGCTACCAAAGCAGGAGATTATTATTTGACCATAACTGAAAGTAAAAAGTTCACCAATGATGATGGATCATTTCACTACAAGAAACACAAAATATATCTTTATAAAGAAGATTTTTCTGAATTTAAAGATAGTTTGGACGAAATGATTTCTTTTATCATTGATGAAAAAGGTGAAGAAGTAATCAGTGAACGTCACCAGAGCGATTATAAAAAAGAAAGTTCTGAAGAGACTGATTCAGAAAATACCGATTCTACAACGTCTAGCTTCACAGATGTTGATTTTGAGGATATATAATCCTAAATTCTATAAATTTTATCAACATCCTTTTAGATTAATTTTAAAAGGATGTTTTTTTTTATACTTTAGGCAAACAAAAAAATAACATGAAAAAAATTTGTTTTTATTTACTAGTCTTCACATGTTTTAACGTAACAAGCCAAGATTATCATGTAAAACTTGATTATTTTCTTCCTAACAACCTAGTATACAATTCTGAAATCCCAACACCGGCAAGTATAATAGGTCACGAGCTAGGTGACTGGCATATTACACACGATAAGTTGGTACACTATATGTACCAACTTGCTGAAAGTAGTGATCGTATTAGTATTGAAAATAGAGGGAAAACTTTTGAAGGTAGACCATTAATTCTACTCTATATTACCTCTCCTAAAAATCAAAATAATCTCCAGGAAATCAGGAGAAATCATATTTCAATAACTGAAAAAGGAGCAGAAAATTTAGACGTCAAAAATTTACCCATTGTAGTTTATCAAGGATTTTCTATACATGGAAACGAAGCAAGTGGTTCAAATGCCGCTTTAGCAATTGCCTATTATTTGGCTGCTGCACAAGGGCCTGAAATAGATTTATTATTAGATAAGTCGGTTATTTTATTTGATCCATCCTACAATCCCGATGGATTACAACGTTTCGCCTATTGGGCTAACATGCATAAGGGGAAGAATATTAATCCTGATCCAAATGATAGAGAATACAACGAAATATGGCCAGGAGGTAGAACTAACCATTATTGGTTTGATATGAATAGAGACTGGCTGCCTGTTCAGCTGCCAGAAAGTCAAGCTAGAATTAAAACCTATCATGAATGGTATCCAAACATTCTTACAGACCATCATGAAATGGGAACAAATTCAACTTTTTTCTTTCAACCTGGAATTCCCTCTAGAACTAACCCGCTAACACCTGGCAGAAATCAAGAGTTAACTGGTGAAATTGGAAAGTATCATGCCAAAGATCTAAATAAGATTGGAAGTCTATATTATAGTAAAGAGAGTTTTGATGATTTTTATTACGGAAAAGGTTCTACATTTCCCGACATCAACGGAGGTATTGGAATTTTATTTGAACAGGCATCCTCAAGAGGTCATGCTCAAGAAAGTGACAATGGAATTTTAACTTTTCCTTTTACAATTCGCAATCAATTTACTGCTGCGTTATCTACATTGAAGGCAGCAATAGAATTGCGAGAAGAGATCTTGAATTATCAAAAAACATTTTATACAAACGCACGTAAAGAGTCATCTAACGCTGGAGTCATTGTTTTTGGAGATGAGAAAGATGCCACTAAAGTTCATAAGTTTATAGATCTACTAAACCATCATAAAATCGAAGTTCATTACTTAAAAGAAGATTTTTTAAAAAATGGAAAAGAATTTAAAAAAGAATTTAGCTATGTCATTCCAAAAAATCAAAAGCAACATCGATTAATAAATGCTATGTTTCAAAAACGCACTGTTTTTCAAGACAGTTTATTTTATGATGTAAGTGCGTGGACGCTCCCTTTGGCATTCAATCTAAATTATGAAGAAAATGAATCTACCAACAAACTAGGTGATAGAATGTTGGTCAACGACAAAAACACTGCTTTACTTCCATTGGCATCTTCATATGCCTATTTGATGGAATGGAATGACTACAACAGTCCAAAAGTTTTAAACCAACTGCTTGAAAAAGGGTTACGAGTAAAGGTAGGTTTAAAACCTTTTATGTTGGAAGGAACAAAATATGAATACGGAACAATTTTGATACCTGTTCAGAATCAAAAACTTAATTCAAAAGAACTAATTAATTTCATCCATAAACTAATAGAAGAAAATAACGTAGTTATAACCTCAGTTTCAACTGGACTCTCTGAAGGAATTGATTTGGGTAGTAGCAACTTTAAATTGGTTGGGGACCAAAAAATCGCCCTTCTTGTAGGCCCTGGAATCACCCCATATGACGCTGGTGAGATCTGGCATTTATTTGATCAACGATATGACATACTAATCACTAAATTAGATACCCGCGATTTTCAAAAAAGAGACTTGAGTAAATACACCGATATCATAATACCCAATAGTTGGGGGGTTTCACTTACAAAAGCTGATGCTCAAAAACTTAAAGCATGGGTAAAACTAGGAGGTACGCTGATAGGTTATAAAAATGTAGGCAGATGGTTTAATAAACATGAAATTTTAAAAATTGACTTTAAATCTAGAAAGGATTCTGCGCAAAATATTTCATTCGAGCAAAAACGTGATTTTTTTGGAGCTCAAGTAATAGGTGGAGCCATATTTGAAACTAAAATTGATCGATCACATCCAATAGCATTTGGGTATACAAATGAAAAACTTCCAGTTTTTAGAAACTCAACTCTATTTATGAAGCCAGATAATAATAGTTATAATAACCCTATTAAATACACAGAAAATCCACTGTTAAGCGGTTATATCTCCGATAAAAACTTATCCGAATTAAGGAATACAAGTATGTGTAAAATTGGAACTATTGGTAAAGGAAAAATTATTTATTTTACAGACAATACCAACTTTAGAGCATTTTGGTATGGCACCAATAAGTTGCTCATGAACGCTATATTTTTTGGAAATGAAATGTAAATTTAATTACCATGATTAATTGAAATGAAAAATAAAACTAAAACACAAAGTCTTTTAAATTTTCTTTTTCAAAGTTAAATTCAGTAATAATCTCGTTTACAATAGCTGATGCGGGTTGGATTTGATTAATTAAGCCTGTAATTTGTCCTATTTCTAACTCACCATCTTCTAAATCACCTTCAAACATTCCTTTTTTTGCTCGTGCTCTACCCAATAAATCAATTAAATCTTGTTTTGAAGGATTCTTCTTGTAAAGTTCAAGCACGTCGTTTGAAAACTTATTTTTTAACAATCTCACAGGGGCAAGCTCTTTTAAAGTCAATAATGTGTCTCCATCTTTAGCCTCTATTACTTTGTTTTTAAAATTAATATGTGCACTCGATTCTTCACTAGCAACAAATCTACTGCCAATTTGAACTCCATCAGCACCCAAAACCATTGCAGCTAACATTCCCTTTCCGGTTGCAATGCCACCAGCAGCTATTAAAGGGATTTGAATTTGTTCTTTTACCATTGGAATCAAAGTGAATGTGGTCGTTTCTTCTCTTCCATTGTGACCACCAGCTTCAAAACCTTCAGCTACCACCGCGTCAACTCCAGCCTCTTGCGCCTTTAAAGCAAATTTCACGCTACTTACTACATGTACTACCTTTATACCGCTTTTTTTTAGTCTCTCTGTATGAATTTTAGGGTTTCCTGCAGAAGTAAATACAATATTTACTCCTTGCTCAATTATTATTTGAATAATTTCCTCAATATTTGGATATAACATTGGAACATTCACACCAAAAGGATGTGGTGTCGCTTTTTTACATTTCTGTATATGCTGTCTTAATACATCTGGATACATAGATCCTGCTCCTAACAATCCTAAACCTCCAGAGTTGCTGACCGCACTAGCTAGTTTCCAACCACTATTCCAAATCATTCCAGCTTGAATAATTGGATATTTAATTTTAAAAAGTTCTTTTATTTTATTCTGCATTATTTTTTTTTGTTATTTAAGAAATAACGCCACTTCCTATGAGTTCATTTTTCAAATACCAGGCAACAAATTGACCCTCTGTTATTGCAGATTGTAGATGTTCAAAGATAACATAAAGACCTGAATCTGTTAAGTGAATAGTTGCTTTTTCTAATTTTTGGCGATATCTAATTCGTGACATTACAGCTAAAGATTCTCCGGTTTTTATTTTTAAATCTGGACGAACCCAATGAATCTCATCTAATTTCACTAAAAGACCATATCTATAAAGTCCCGGATGATTTTTTCCTAAACCTACATAGATGACATTTTCATTTACATCCGTATCAATTACGAATAAAGGTTCAGTTGTACCACCAACTCCTAACCCTTTTCGTTGACCTTTAGTGAAATAATGAGCTCCTTGATGAATACCCACAACCTTGCCATCTTGTTTAGTATAGCAATGTTTTTTTGATTTAAATGCTAATTCCATTTCCAGTTTACTAGTATCTATTTTTTGATTTTGATACCCACTAAAGGTTTTAGGGATTTCTACAATATAACCTTCTTTAGGTTTTAATTTTTGTTGAAGAAAATCTGGTAATTTAACTTTACCAATAAAACACAATCCTTGAGAATCTCTTTTATTTGCTGTAATTAAACCTTCTCTTTTCGCAATTTCTCTCACCTCTGATTTCAATAATTTTCCAACAGGAAATAAGGTTTTTGAAAGTTGTTCTTGCGATAGTTGGCATAAAAAATAGGATTGGTCTTTATTTGGATCTTTCCCAGAAATTAATTGAAAATATTTATTTTGTTTTTTTTGTATAATATCCTTTCGGCAATAATGACCTGTAGCAACATAATCTGCTCCTAATTTTAAAGCTATCTTTAAAAATACATCAAATTTAATTTCTCTGTTACATAAAATATCAGGATTAGGGGTCCTACCCATTTCATATTCATTGAACATGTAGTCAACAATTTTTTCTTGATATTGTTTGCTTAAGTCGACTGTTTGAAAAGGAATTCCTAGCTTCTCAGCTACTAACATAGCATCATTACTGTCATCTAACCAAGGGCATTCATCAGAAATAGTTACCGATTCATCGTGCCAGTTTTTCATAAAAAGACCGATAACATCATAACCTTGTTTCAATAATAGAAAAGCTGCCACGCTTGAATCAACACCTCCTGAAAGGCCTACTACCACACGTTTTTTCATAAAACAAAATTAGTGTACAAAGATACATTTTACAATTCAAAATATTTGATTACATCAAACTAAAATAGGTGACATTAAAAATTAACATTTATTTATTATTTTATTGTTTAACTAAATATTAGTTTTGTTAAACATTTAACCTAAAAAAAATTATTATGAATTATCTAAAAAAAATTAGTCTAGTATTAACATTATTAATAACAACTATTTCATGTAGTAATGATGACGACAATACGGTTACAACTCAACCTCAAAATATTGTTGAAATTGCTCTTGAAACACCAAATCTAACATCATTAGTAGCGGCACTCACAGCTGCAGATGGAGATTTAGTAACTGTACTTCAGGGCGATGGTCCTTTTACAGTTTTAGCTCCAACTAACGATGCATTTACTGCATTTTTATCTGCCAACGGGTTTAATACTCTTGAAGATGTGCCTACAGATGTACTTACACAAATCTTATTAAACCATGTAATCATGGCAGATGTTGTTGCCAACGACCTAATAACTTCAGGTGCTGGTTACACTAATACTTTAGCAACTGGCCCCAATAACAATGCAATGAGTTTGTATTTCAATACTTCTGACGGTGTAACCTTCAATGGTGTTTCAACAGTAACCCAAGCCGATATTGAAGCAACTAATGGAACTATCCACATAGTTGATGCTGTTATAGGTATTCCAACAGTAGTAACATTTGCGGCAGCAGACCCAAGTTTTGCGACACTAGTTACTGCCTTAACAGAATTAACCCCAGCAACAGATTTTGTTAGTACTTTAGAAGGTGAAGGACCATTTACGGTATTTGCTCCTACAAATGAAGCTTTCAGTGCGTTACCAGCTATCCCTGAGGAAGAAGCATTAACACAAGTGCTTTTATACCACGTTGTTGGTGGAAATGTAACCTCTTCAGATTTAACCAATCCTGGTGAAACTACAGCAGAAACTTTACAAGGAGATTCAATCACCATTACATTACCTGGAAGTGAAGGCAATATTGCTAACATAACAGATGCATCAGGTGCAACCGATATAGGGATTGTAGCTGTAGATGTTCAAGCTGGTAACGGTGTAATCCATGTACTAAACAAGGTTATGATACCTAACCTATAATAAACAAAGCGTCGTTGTTTTGATTTATTAATTATTTATTAATTAATTCGCTTTGATTGAAAGGGTTCTTGTTGTATGACAAGAGCTCTTTTTTTTGAGTTAGTAGCTACATTAATTTGGATTTTTTCAACTTTTCCCAAACATCTTGTTTCTGTTCGTATTGAATTGATAAATAATACACTAAAAAAAGAAATTTCCATAAAATTAAAACCTGTTTAGATTAAAAAAAAGCTCCCAATAGGGAGCTTTGTGGTTTATCTTTTACCTTTCTTCTTTTGAGCTTCAGCTTGCTCCATCATCTCCGCCATTTTTTTCTGAAATTTATTTTGCTTCTTTGGCTTCTTTTTGTTTTCCTGAATATTAGCATGAATTTTATCATCATCAATAATAAAGTTTTTGATGACCAACATAATTCCAATCGTAATCATATTAGATACAAAATAATACAATGATAGGCCAGATGCATAATTATTAAAAAACACTAACATCATTAAAGGAGACAAATACATAATAAACTTCATATTAGGCATTCCTTCTTGTTGTTGCATTGATTGTCCGGTCGTCATCATCATATAAATAAATATAGCGATGGATGCAAGTATTGGAAATAAACTAACGTGATCACCGTAAAATGGAATATAAAATGGCAACTCTGCAATTACATCAAAACTCGATAAATCATCAGCCCATAAAAAACTCTTTTGACGTAAATCAAATGCAGTAGGAAAAAAGGTAAATAAGGCATAAAAAACAGGAATCTGAAGTAATGCAGGTAAACACCCTTTTAAAGGGCTTGCTCCAGCAACAGTTTGAAGTTTCATTGTTTCTTGTTGAATCTTCATTTTATTGCCTTTAAACTTCTCTTTGATTTCATCCAATTCAGGTTTTAGTACTTTTAGTTTCGCTTGAGAGAGGTATTGTTTGTACTGAACTGGAGATAAGGCTAATTTTATCAAAACGGTTAACATTATAATCGCAATACCAGCAGGTAGAAAACCACTTAAAAATCCGAAAAGAGGAATAATAAGATATTTATTTAAAAACCCAAAAATACCCCATCCTAATGGCATAGCTTCATCTAGATTACGATCATACGATTTAAATATTTCATAGTCGGTTGGACCATAATACATATTCATAGTATAAGAAAGGCCTCCAGCTTTTGATGCTAATAACATTCTAGCGCCGTATTTTTTTGTAAAAAGTGTGTCAACTTCTTCATCTTTTACTAAATCAACCGAACTCAACGCTACTTCTTTAAAAGCAGTATCTGTTAGAAGCATAGAACTAAAAAAATGTTGTCTAAAGTTTATCCAAGTAACTCCTTTTTCTAATTCATTATCATCTGATGCAGGAGATAACTTGTCATGTTTATCTCCATTTTCATATTCATAAGTTAATCGAGAATATCTGTTTTCGTAGGAGATACTTTTTGCTTGACGATATCCAATAAAATTCCAATCTAAATACATAGGCTGAGAGGTGTTTATCACGTTTTCTAAGCCTTGCGATTTAATGCTAAATCCTAACATATAATCATTTGGAATTAATTCATAACGGAATTCAATAAAGTTATTGTCAGAAGTTTTTAGCTTCATGGACAATATTGTTGTATCTCCGTTGTTTACTAACGTTGGTTCAAAATATAAATCTTGAGAATTTAACAATCTATTTTCGGAGGAAAATTGAAGGTTTAAAGTTGAATTTCCATCTTTGATTAAATAAACTGGAGTTCCATCATATATGGTTTGGTTCTTTAATTGGGCCTCAACAATAAAACCTCCCTTATTACTAATTGTTAATTTCAATACTTCATTTTCAATAACAGTAGTCGCATCGGTAGCTGAAGGTAATGTTCCAGAATAAGCAAAAGAACCTAAAATATTTTGAAGCTTAGTAATCCCTGTCGAATCGTTAACTTTGGCAATACCAATCTGATCACTTGCTTTTTCTAGTGTAATGGCTCGTTGATTAATTACATCAGCGGAATTTTTATCGTTTTCTACTTGTTCGGATTTTTCTTTAGCTAATTTTTGAGCTTCCAATTCCTCAGGAGTTGGCTGGTTCTGCCAAAGCATAAACAATAAAATTGCACCTATTAACAAAAAACCAATAATCGTGTTTAAATCAAACTTTTTTTCTTCCATATGTATCGCCCTAATTAGTAGAGTTCTTATTTAATTTTATTTTTTAACTATCTTATTTTCAAATATCTAACCTTTTTTAAATATTATCAAGTTGTTGTTCTGTTTTTGTTAGCATGTTCATTAGCAGCTTTTACAAAAGATACGAATAAAGGATGTGGATTCGCTACCGTGCTTTTATACTCTGGATGATACTGGACACCAACAAACCAAGGATGATTTTTAATTTCTATAATTTCTACCAATCCAGTATCTGGATTTACTCCTGAAGTTTTTAATCCAGCTGCTTCTAACGCACTTCGATATTTGTTGTTGTACTCATAACGATGTCGATGTCTTTCTTCAATAGTGTTATTTCCATAGGTCTCACCAGCAATACTATCTTTGGTTAAATTACATTTCCAAGAACCTAAACGCATGGTACCTCCCTTATCGGTTATACTTTTTTGGTCATCCATCAAATCAATGACTGGAAATAACGTTTCGGGATTCATTTCGGTAGAGTTCGCATTTTTTAAACCTAAAACATTTCTAGAAAATTCTATAACTGCCATTTGCATTCCTAAACAAATTCCTAAATAGGGCAAGTTATTTTCTCTTGCATATTTAACAGCGTCTATTTTTCCTTCGATACCACGTTCTCCAAATCCAGGAGCGACCAAAACACCATGAAGTCCTTCAAATTTTTCTTTTACATTAGATCCATCTATATGTTCTGAATGAATTGATATCACTTTTACTTTTACTTCATTAACCGCTCCAGCATGGATAAAAGCCTCTAAAATTGATTTATAAGAATCTTGTAATTCTACATATTTTCCAATCAGTCCAATTTTAATTTCGCTTTTGGGATTTTTATGTCTCTCCAAAAAATTGTTCCAATGTTCAAGATCTGGCGAACCATGATCACTTAGATTTAGTTTCTTCAGCGTAATGATATCCATACCTTCTTTTAACATTAAATTCGGAACATCATAAATAGTTGAAGCATCTATAGATTCAATAACTGCTTCTTGTTGAACATTACAAAATAAAGCTAATTTTCTTTTCAAATCATTTGACAAATGATGTTCTGTTCTACAAACTAAAATATCAGCTTTAATACCACTCTCCATTAAAGTTTTAACAGAATGCTGTGTGGGTTTTGTTTTTAATTCACCTGCTGCTTTTAAAAATGGGATTAAGGTTAAATGTATTACTAGAGCATTGTCATCTCCTAATTCCCATTTTAATTGCCTAACAGCTTCTATATAGGGAAGAGATTCTATATCCCCAACGGTACCACCGATTTCAGTAATTACAATATCAAAATTACCAGTTTTACCAAGTAATTGAACTCTATTTTTTATTTCATTGGTGATATGTGGAACTACTTGTACGGTTTTTCCTAAAAACTCACCTTTGCGTTCTTTATCAATGACACTCTGATAAATTCGTCCGGTTGTAACATTATTTGCTTGAGAGGTTGGAACATTTAAAAAACGTTCATAATGTCCTAAATCTAAATCAGTTTCAGCACCGTCGTCAGTTACGTAACATTCGCCATGTTCGTAGGGATTTAAGGTTCCTGGATCTACATTTATGTAGGGGTCTAATTTCTGTATGGTTACTCTGTATCCCCTGGCTTGAAGTAATTTAGCTAAAGATGCTCCTATAATTCCTTTTCCTAAAGAGGAAGAAACTCCGCCCGTAACGAATATGTACTTTGTCGTGTTCATTTATGCTTATTATACGGGATGCAAATGTAAGAATTAATTGTTGAAGCTAATAGCTATTTAACAATAAACAAAAATAAAATTTGGTATTAGATCTATTATTTTTTGATTAACTTTTTAACCAATTCCTCTAAACCATTTACTTTTATTTCATCCATTTCTTGCATCAGTCTACCTAACTTACCCTTTGGAAATCCTTTTCTTTTATACCAGGTATAATAATATTCCGGTATATGAACCAGATAATACCCTTTATATTTACCAAAAGGCATTCTATAATTTGCGAGTTCGATTAAATGATTGGGATCTAACAAGTTTTTTATTAATTAATAAACTAAATGATAAAAATATTTTATTCTACCACTTCTAATTCTAAACGTTCATTATATTTCATTATATAGAATGCTTGATTGGTATAACCTTTGGTCGAATCAAAAGTATATTGAAATTTATTTTCAATATATTCCGTATAAATATCAGTTGCGAATGCTTCCTCTAAATTTTCTGTATTGGCTAATCTTAACAAGATATCATAAGTAACATCAAATCCTCTAATAGCGTATTTATTTGGCTTTACTCCATATCTATATTTATAACTCACTAAAAAAGGTGTTAACATTTCATAATCGTAGTGTTTACTTGCTGAAGGGTAGGTAAAATTTAAATTAGCCAAATGCATATTCGAAACATCGCTGTAGTCAAATGCTCGAGATTTATTAACTGCAAATAACCTCAATCGATTGTTACCAATTTTATTACCTAAGGAATCCAATATAACTTCCGGTATGCCATTTAAGAGCCCCACGGCATTACTTACTAAAATTGGATCATTTGAATGTAATATTACCCAATTTTGTTTAGTTGTATCGATTTGCTTTTCAATAGTTTCCACATACAAATAATTTCCCTGATCGGGAACTATTGTTTTTGATTTTGGTAATGCAGCCATAATAATCTCCCTGGTTTTGGTCCACTCGTTTCCGGTAATAACAATTGTATTAATGGTATCTTTTCTTTTCGTGATATAGGACAACATTGCTTTTTCCATTAATTCGTTGGCAGGTAAAGTTTGGTGTAGATTGGGGTATTCTTTTAACTTTACTTTACTCAAAGGAGAAAATACAGGAATATTTTTTACCTGTAAATCAGCGGCCGCTTTTTCAACACTTTTACTCAATAAGGGACCAATGACCACATCCATATCGTTAAAATTATGATTGCTAATAATCTGTTCCACTTTAGCCGTTTTACCTTCTGTGTCGTATATGTTAATTTCTGTGGACACTCCTTTATCTTTCATGAATTCTGCAGCCATTAATACGCCACTGTAAAAATCAATTGCAACTCCAAGTGTTCCATCTTTTCTTAATAAAGCAATATTCGCATCCAGCGAATCTAAATCAATACGGTTAAGGTTTAAGGGGAGCATCACCGCTAATTTCTTTTTTTTTGTATTAACGATATAATTACTTAAATCTATTGTTTGTTTTTTGTCTTCATTCTCAGAATTTAATAATTTCGGTATTTTTAAAATCATTCCTTCTTTTAATCCGTTTGTCGCTTGAGGATTTAATAATATTATTTCATCTGGGTCAAGCCCAAATTTTATTTTTAATCTAAAAAAGCCTTCTTTTGGCAGTACTTCATATAATTCGTAGTCATCCTTTTCAGTGACCGTAGATTCAGAGAAGATAATGTTTTTTGGAACTTTAATTTCATCCCCAACCTTTAGATTCTCCCCCATGTTGGGGTTTAGAAGTTCTAGTTCTGCAATGGTAATTTCATAACGTCCTGCAATACCATATTTAGTTTCTCTTGGTAAAACCGTATGAATGATTAAATTGTCTTTGCTAAATAATTTCGATAAAGAGGTGTTTTTATTAACCTTTACTTTTTTAATTACTGGGATGTTGATTCGTTCTCCTTTAATAAGCTCTCGCGTGTAAATTTCGTTATTAAATTTTTTTAATAACTCCTCTGATAGATTAAATTTTGAAGCTATACTCTTTACACTTTCTTTTCGTTTAACGCGATACGTTTTAATATCTACGGTCACTTCTTCACCATCTAATGGTAAAATTAAAACTAAACCTGTTTTGATCACATGTTTAACGTCTGGATTTAATCTGTAAATAGATCCCTCAGAAATCATATAAGTTTTGGAAATACTATATACCGTTTCGCCTTTTTCTACAATATGGCTTTGAAAATCATTTTGTGCAAATAGTAAATTTGTACAAAAAATAAAAAAAAGCAGTACTATTATTTTTTTCATCGATTAATAATTTTGGAATATTTTAGAATTATCAAAAATGGTTCCTATTTTAATAATTCTATTCCCATTCAATTGTTGCGGGTGGCTTAGAACTTATATCGTAAACTACCCTATTAACACCTTTTACTCGATTTATTATTTGATTAGATGTTTCTTGCAAAAACTTATAGGGTAAATCTACCCAATCCGCAGTCATACCGTCAGTGGATTCTACCGCTCTCAAAGCAACTACTTTTTCGTATGTCCTTTCATCACCCATTACGCCTACACTATTAACTGGTAATAACATCGCACCCGCTTGCCAAACTTGATCGTATAAATTCCATTTTTTTAGACCGTCAATAAAGATTGCGTCTACTTCTTGTAATACTCTTACTTTTTCTGCAGTAATAGCTCCTAAAATACGAATTCCTAGTCCAGGTCCAGGAAAGGGATGCCTTCCCAACAAATCAGCTTCGATTTCCATTTGTGCACCTACTCTTCTTACCTCATCTTTAAATATCATCCTAAGTGGCTCTACTATTTTTAACTTCATAAAATCAGGTAATCCCCCAACGTTATGATGCGATTTGATTGTTGCAGAGGGTCCTCCAGTTGCCGAAACACTTTCAATTACATCAGGATAAATTGTCCCTTGCGCCAACCAATGTACATCTTTAAGAAGCTGTGCTTCATCATCAAAAACTTCGATAAAAACTCTTCCAATTGCTTTTCGTTTGAGTTCAGGATCTACAATTCCTTTCAGTGCATCTAAAAAACGATGTGAAGAATCCACTCCCTTTACATTAAGACCCATGTATTGGTATTGGTCTAAGACCCGTTGAAATTCATTTTTACGAAGCAATCCATTATTAACAAAAATACAATATAGATTTTCACCAATAGCTTTGTGCAATAAAACAGCGGCTACAGTAGAATCAACACCTCCGCTTAATCCAAGAAGAACCTTATCATTTCCTAATTTTTCTTTCAAACTAGTTACAGTCGTGTCTACAAACGCTGCCGGGGTCCATGTTTGTTCTACTTTTGCAATTTTAATTAAAAAATTTTCTAGAATTTGTTTACCATAGGTGGTATGATAAACCTCTGGATGAAACTGAATCGCATACGTATCTTCCCCTTGAATTCGATAAGCAGCATTAGCAACGTCCTTGGTGCTCGCAAGCCGAATGCCCTTTTCAGGAAGTTTTGTTATAGTATCACTATGACTCATCCAGACTTGACTACCTTTTGGTATTCCCTCAAATAAGATTTCATCTTTTAATATTTCAGAAATATTTGCACGACCATATTCTCTTATATTTGATGGTTCTACTTTTCCTCCAAAGTTATGTGCTAAATATTGAGCGCCATAACACACACCCAACAAAGGTTTTTTTGTTTTTATTTTAGTGAGATCAGGATGTGGAGCATCCTCTGCTCTTACCGAAAAGGGGCTACCCGATAAAATCACAGCCTTGTAGCTATCCAAATTATGGGGTAATTTATTGAAAGGGTGGATTTCACAGTAAATATTTAATTCTCTAACGCGTCTTGCTATGAGCTGCGTATACTGTGATCCAAAATCTAAGATGAGGACGTTGTTTTGCATGTGCAAAAATAGGCTAAAAAATTATTTCATTAAACTTTTTAATTAATTTTTAGTTAAACATCTTATAAAAAATACGTCAATTTATCAGTTTAGTTTAATTTTGTTTTTTCAAAAATTTTTTGGGATTTTAATCATTTTAATTAAATATTATAATCTCGAAACAAATAAAAAATAGAATCTAACATTTTCTAACATTACCAAGTTTAACTACAAACTATCCTCAAAATATGAAAATTGGAATTGATGCGATTGATTATTACGTGCCTCCAATAGCACTTAAAATAAAAGATTTAGCCGAGGCAAGAGATATACCTACTGCTAAATTAGAAAAAGGGTTAGGATTAAAAACAATGGCTTTAGTCGATATTGATGAAGATGTTGCTTCTATGGCAGCAAATGCCTTACTGAATTTAATAACTAATAACAATCTCAATCCAACTAACATTGGACGTATCTATTTAGGTACTGAAAGTGCTCTAGATGCCTCAAAGCCTACAGCTACTTATGCTGTTGGTACCGTTGAAAACGTTTTAACTTCTAAATATGGAAAGCGTTGCTTTAAAAATTGTGATGTTGTAGATTTAACCTTTGCCTGCATAGGAGCTGTAGACGCTATGGAAAATTGTATGGATTGGGTTAGAGCATCTCCAGAAAGAAAAGCTATTGTAATTGCCTCTGATATTGCGAAATACGAATTAGAATCCTCTGGAGAATATACACAGGGGGCTGGAGCTGTAGCTATATTAATCACTAACAATCCGAGTATAGTAGAACTTAATCAAACAATTGGTGTAGGTATGGAACATGTAGGAGATTTTTTTAAGCCCAGAAAAACAATCTCCAATAAAGATTTGAAAAACACTTCGATACAAGAAATAACAAAATCTTCTAAGGAAAAAATAGAACTGTATTTTGAAGAACCTGTTTTTGATGGGTACTATTCCAACAAATGCTACCAAAACAGAATTTCTGAAGCTTTAGATCATTTTAACAAACAAAAAGAAACTGATTTTTTAAATGACTGGGACCATTTAATATTTCATTTGCCATATGCTTTTCAGGGAAGAAGAATGATGCTAGACATTTGGTTAAAATGGATGGATCAAAAGGGTTTTTTAAAAAACTTAGAAAATGAAATCGGAACGCAAAAAGACAGTTCAGATCTCAAGCAATGGAAAAAATCTGCATCAAAATCTTCACTCTATCAACGCTTCGTAAACCAAAAAATTGAAGCTGGAGAAAAAGCTTCTATGCAAATTGGAAACATGTATACCGCTTCTATTTTTATGTCATTTTTAAGTTTACTCGCTGTTTCATTAGACAATCAGACGGAATTAACCAATAATAGTATTGGTTTTTTAAGTTATGGTAGCGGGTCAAAATCTAAAGTATTAGAAGGTAAAGTGGTAAAATCTTGGAAAGAAAAAATTAACCATCTTAATATTTTTGAATCGTTGGATTGTAGAGATTTTATTGATTTTAAAACATACGAAAAATTACATAACAATAGTATCGAAGAAGTTATACTAAAGAAAAACAGCGTGGTCCTCAAAGAGATAAGCAAACATGAAAATATGCAAGGTTTTAGGTACTATTCTTAACTATTTCAGTGAAAAGTCAAAAATTGTTTAAATAAATATTTATTTTTACGAAAACACAAATCTATACAAACCATGTGGAAAACAGTTCTATTTCTAATATTCACGCTCATCCTTGTTCCGATAATAACTTTCAAATTTGATGTTGCTTTAACAGATCTTCAGTATACTACATTAATTACCCTACTTTATGTTTATGGTATCGCAGCAGGTCTTTGTTTTATCGTTAGTACAATCACGAACAACTACAGTCAAGTAGATAAAGTGTGGAGTATAATTCCAGCTCCTTATACGTGGATCGTTGCTTATCAATCCGATTTCGAACCCCGTATTGTTTTAATGGCTTGTCTCGTTACTTTTTGGGCAATAAGGTTGTCGTACAATTTTGCGAGAAGAGGTGGTTATTCTTGGAGATTTTGGACTGGAGTAGAAGATTATCGTTGGCCAATATTACGTGCAAAACCAGAATTTCAAGCACCTTGGAAATGGATATCATTTAACTTTTTCTTTATTTCAGGTTATCAGATGGGACTAATTTTATTATTTACATTACCAGCACTAAAAGCTATGGAAAGTAATATTCCTTTAGGTATTTATGATTATATTTTAGCTATTATCTTCATCGCTTTTGTAATAATGGAATATATTGCAGATAATCAACAATATTACTATCAAGAAGAAAAATACCGACAAATTAAAGAAGGGGAAGTAGACAACTTTCATAAAGTTGGTTTCACTCATACAGGGCTTTGGGCCTATATGAGACATCCTAATTATACTGCGGAACAAAGCGTTTGGATTGTTTTCTATTTGTTTTCTATTGTAGCTACCAATATATGGTTAAATTGGTCTATTGCCGGCACCTTGTTATTAGTACTTTTATTCAAAGGTAGTTCTGATTTTAGTGAAGAAGAAACCTCTAAAAAATATCCGCTTTATAAAAAATATTTAAAGGAAGTTGGACGATTTTTGCCGATTAAGAAAAAATTTAAAACCAATAATTAGGTAAATTACATTGTTAAACCTTCTAAAGTTTTAAAGAGCCAGAAAGATTTATTTACAACTCCAAAATTGTGAATTTATGGCAAAGCGGCTCTATTTCTTGTTTTAAATGATGAATAAGTTTTTCTCCATAGTCCAGATAAAATTCAGAGAAATTTATCGTTCGCTCTTGTAGTTTTTGTTCGGGAAACAAATATTTTTGGAGGATAGTTAAACGATCTATTTGATCCTTAAGTTTTCTTTTTTCTGCTTTAAGTAGGCGTTTTTCTAACTTATCTAAACCATTGAGTTGTTTTTTCTCTTGAGCCGCAACAGCCCCTAAAAAAGAAATATCGGTTTCCTTTGCAAGCACGTACAAATCTTTAAATTGTTGTTGTAAATAGTTTCGTTGCGATGTAAAATCAATGTCGACAGTAGATAATTCTTGAGCATGTTTTTTTTCTAAATCGAAGGTATCTAAAAACAATGCCTCAATAGGTACTTTTAATTTTTCTAATTTATTTGATACTTTTTGAGGTACTAACAATACCGAATTTCGTAATAACAAAATAGGGAAGGTCACCTCCACACTTTTAAAGTAATCTTTTAATTGAAACCAATAAGCCAACTCTCCTCCTCCACCTACGTAACAAAGGTTGGGCAACAACACTTCTTGATACAGGGGTCTTAATAATGCATTGGGCGAAAAACGCTCTGGAAATTTTTTTAATTCCACTAAAATTTCATCTTTACTAAAAAAGAGTGTGGTATTGTTAATTTTATAAATACCCTGTTCTTCAATAATTCGTTCCCGAACTCCTTTAGTGATATAAAATAGATTAATCTCTCTAGGATGCACTTGCTTTTTGTATGCGATAGCCTCTAAACGCTCTGTTGTTTTATTTATTATGGTCACCGATTTTTTCTCTATTAACTCTTTTTGAACAAATGGAGCAAATTCATCTTTGAGCGCTCGATGGTTACCATCGACAATTACTAGTCCATATTCTGCAAATAATTGATTGGCTAAATAGCGCGTAGCATCACTTAAATTATCATATTTTAAATAAGAGTTAGAAAATAAATCAATCAGTTTTTTTGAATTTTCACTTTCGGGAATTAAATATTTTAAGGTTTTCAATAACTCATCCAATCCATGAGTGTCTAAATCTCCTAGAGCGCCTCCACTTTCACGATCCCAATTTATTTTTTTTCCAAACAAATTGAAGAAATTAATTTCATTAAAATCGTGGTCTTCGGAAGCCATCCAATAAACAGGAACAAAATGTTGTTTGGTATATTTTTTATTTAATTGCTCCGATAAATTAATCACCGAAATTATCTTGTATAAAAAATATAAAGGTCCTGTGAATAAGTTGAGTTGATGTCCTGTCGTAATAGTGAAAGTATTTTCATTTAACAGTAAATCAATGTTTTTTTGTGTCAATTTTGATACTTCGAAACCCATATATTGCTTAGTTAAACTAGCTACCAACACATCTCTTTTCTTTTTAGAAAATGATTTCCTTTTTTCATTAAACTGTTCTTCAAAATTTTCTATGCTAGGAAAACGGCCGAAAAAAGGAAGTAAGTCTTCTTTTTCAGCTAAATAATCAATCATTAATTCTGAAAAATAACCTGTTTTTTGGTAAGATAAATGTTTTAACGTCATAAATTGGATTACAATATATCTAACAAAAATACAAAATCCTTAATTGTGCATTTGCAAGAGAATGTTAATTAAAATTATATGAGTCGAAATCTAAAACATTTTTTAAATTGCAGTCACATTACAAAAATTTAATTATGATTCGTTGTTTTACACTTCTTTTAGTATTGGTTTCTTTAAGCGTAAATGCTCAAATTAAATCTCCTTCAGAATTTTTAGGATATGATATTGGTACACAATTTACAAGACACGCTGATATAGTTGGCTATTTTGAGTATATAGCTAACAACAGCCAACTAGTTACTTATGATAGTTATGGAAAAACAACCGAACGCCGTTTATTGACCTACGCCATAGTTTCCTCTAAAGAAAATTTAGATAATATTGAACTAATTAAAACCAATAACCATAAAAACGCTGGTATCAAAAAAGGAAAATCAAATCCTGAAATAGCTATTGTTTGGTTAAGTTATAACGTCCATGGTAACGAAGCTTCTAGTTCTGAAGCAGCAATGCAAACCCTATATGAATTGATTATGAACAAGAAATCATGGCTAGAAAATACGGTCGTTATTATAGACCCTTGTTTAAACCCAGATGGTCGAGATCGCTATGTGAACTGGTACAATCAAGTTAAAGCCTCCCCTTATAACACCCATCAAAGCGCAACAGAGCATAACGAACCATGGCCCAGCGGAAGACCAAATCACTACCTGTTTGATTTAAATAGAGATTGGGTTTGGGCAAGTCAAATAGAAACCAAGCAACGTTTAATATTATATAATCAATGGATGCCACATGTCCATGTAGATTTTCATGAACAAGGAATTAATGAACCTTATTATTTTGCACCAGCAGCTGAGCCATTTCATGAAGTGATTTCAGATTGGCAACGAACGTTTCAATTACAGATTGGAAAAAATCATGCAAAATATTTTGATCGTGAAGGTTGGCTCTTCTTTACTAGAGAACAATTCGATTTGTTGTACCCGAGTTATGGTGATACTTACCCTACGTTTATGGGAGCTATTGGAATGACTTATGAACAAGCAGGTCATGGCAGAGCTGGACTAGGAATTGATAATGATGAAGGAATAGAATTAACCTTAGTAGATAGGATTAATCACCATACAACCACAAGTCTGTCTACAGTAGAAATATCTTCTCAAAATGCAAAATTATTAAATGATGAGTTTAGTGCATACTTCAAAAATGATGAATTAAAATATAAAAGTTACGTATTGAATGGAAACGTAGATAAAATAAAAAAACTAACTAGTTTATTAGATTTACACGATATCAAGTGGGGTTACTCTAAAACTGAAAAAGTTATAGGATTTCATTATGGAACACAAAAAAAAGGAACCATTAATGCAAAGAATGCAATTGTAATTAAAACCGATCAACCAAAAGGAAAAATGGTAAAAACTTTGTTTGAACCAGATACCAAACTCACCAATCCTTTAACTTACGATATTACTTCATGGAGTTTACCCTATGCATACGGGCTTGAAGCTATTGCTAGCACGCAACTTTTAGAAACATCTGATTCAAAAGAAATAGCAACTATCTATAACGAGCCTTCCACCAAAAGTGTTGGTTACATAAGTCATTGGGCTAGCATGGATGATGCATCATTTTTTTCTGATTTACTACTCAACAATATTAGAGTTCGTTTTTCAGAAAAAGAACTTAGTTTTGATAATACTATTTACCCAAGAGGCAGTTTAGTAATTACTCGAAGTGACAATAAAAATAATTTAGATTTTGATAAAATAATCACCACCATTGCTAATCAACATCAACGTCAATTAGTTGTTGTTAACTCAAGTTTTTCTGATAACGGCACTGATTTTGGTTCTCCAGATATTAAATTGGCTCCAAAACAACGTATTGCTTTATTAAAAGGGAATGAGGTATCCTCCCTAAGTTATGGTTCGTTATGGCACTTTTTTGAGACTCAATTAAAATATCCAGTAACATCAATTCATGTAAATGACTTTAGTCATCCTGTTTTAGAGAGTTTTGATGTATTAATTTTACCAGAAACTTATTATTGGAGAGAGCTTAACGAGGATGGAATTCAAGTTTTAAAAAACTGGATTAAAAAAGGGGGTAAAATTATTGCAATTGGAGAATCTGTAGGATTATTTGATGACAAAAAAGAATTTGGGATTTCTCAAAACGAAATGGAAACAATTTCTGTAAATTCGGAAAATAGCCTAAAAGAAAAATTATTAGCCTATGACCAAAGAGAAATCAATGATTTACGAAACACAATTACTGGAAGCGTTTACAAAGTTACGATCGACTCCACTCATCCAATGGCTTTTGGTTATTCAAAAACCTACTATAGTTTAAAGCAAGGGAGTGAATCGTATCAATTAATTGACGACGGCTTTAATATTGGCTATATAGATGAAAATGCTACAAGTGTTGCTGGTTTTTCAGGCGAAATCGCTAAAAGTAACCTTAAAAATTCACTTGTTTTTGGTGAAAAAAGATTGGGAGCTGGAAGCATCATTTATATGGTGGACGACATTATGTTCAGGTCATTTTGGGAGAACGGTAAGTTATTTTTAGTAAACGCTATATTTTTTGTTAATAACAATAAATTTAGATATTAATATAACACAAAAATGTGGTATCAAATAAAATCACGTCTGTTTTTTTTGTTAAAATCTTCGAATCAACATGGGATTCATTCACCTTTCGTTTACGATTTAATTACTAAATGTTTTTACGATACAAACTATTATGCCGATTATCATAAATTAAAAACACTCCGAAACGAATTAATTCAAAATCAAAATTCAATCGAAGTTACAAATCAAAGTAGTGAACCTGTTTTTAATTTCGACAATCAAAAAATTTCCACTATTGCAAAAAAATCAGGCGCATCGTTTAAAAAACAGAAACTATTATACCGTCTTACCAAATATTTAAATCCAAAAAGTATTTTAGAATTAGGGACCTCTTTAGGGATCGGCACAACAGCAATGGCATTCGCCAATGGCTCCAATAAAATTACCACAGTGGAAGGATGTGAAAACATATCAGGTATAGCAAAACAGGTTTTCCGAAAATATCAATTAAATACCATCCAAGTAAAAACATCCTCTTTTAAAGATTTTTTTAATAATCTAAAAACTGAAAAACTAGGTTTAGTTTATATCGATGGTGCCCATGATAAAAAAAGTGTCATTGAAAATTTTAATTATTTATTGAAGTTCTGCCACAATGATTCGGTATTTATTATAAACGATATTTATGGGAGTAAAAAAATGACTGAAGCTTGGGACACCTTAAAAAATCATAAAGCGGTTAGCGTAAGTATAGACAACTTCTTCTGGGGGTTTTTGTTTTTTAGAAAAGAACAATCAAAACAACATTTTACGATCAGATTGTAACAAGCGATTCTACGATGCGTCTTATGGATAAAATAGTATATTGCAAAAGATAAAATTCACTACAAATAATGAACTTAGTAATTAAAATTAGAGGCATTGTAAGAAATTTTCCTCTTGGAAATGAAGTGGTAAAGGTTTTAAAAGGAATCGATTTAGATATAGAGCGTGGTGAATATGTGGCTTTAATGGGACCTTCTGGATCCGGAAAATCTACCCTAATGAATCTTCTAGGTTGTTTAGACACCCCTACAGCCGGCACTTATGAATTGAATGGTAAAGATGTGAGTAATATGACTCAAGATGAACTTGCCGAAATTAGAAATAAAGAAATTGGATTTGTATTTCAGACCTTTAATTTATTACCTAGAACCACTGCTTTGGAGAACGTTGCATTGCCAATGGTCTATGCAGGTGCTTCCAAGGAAGAACGCAAAAAACAAGCAGAAAAAGTATTAACAGATGTTGGTTTAGCCGATAGAATGGACCATAAATCTAGTCAGCTCTCTGGTGGTCAACGACAAAGAGTTGCAGTAGGAAGGGCATTGGTAAATAAACCGTCTATTATTTTAGCTGACGAACCTACCGGAAATTTAGATTCTAAAACATCCATTGAAATTATGGGATTGTTTGATGAAATACATAAGAATGGAAATACTGTTATCATTGTCACCCATGAAGAGGATATTGCAAAATACGCACATCGTGTAATTCGCCTAGTGGATGGTTTGGTATCTAGTGATCTTAAAAATCAATAAACATTTATATTCTATATTTGTAAAACGAATTACAAATTATGAATTCTTTTAATTTTTCAAATCCTTTGCTATTAATTGTTGGTGGTATTGTTTTACTTACCATGTTATTTTTTTGGAATAAATACAATACTAAGATTCGACGCAACAGAAATAGGAAAAGTTTTAGAAAGAGCTATTATAAGAAGAAAAAAAAGTAAAAGGAATTGCGAATCGGTTTTATAAAATCCATTTTCTATGAAAATATACACAAAAACAGGTGATCAGGGAACCACAGCTTTATACGGAGGAACTAGAGTTCCAAAATATCATATCCGAATAGAGAGTTATGGATCGGTGGATGAATTAAATTCATATTTAGGTCTAGTCCGAGACTCGGTAATGGATCTTGAAATAAAAGAGCTTTTAACACATATTCAAGAACGTCTATTCACGTTAGGAGCAATTTTGGCAACGGATCCAGAAAAACAAAAATTAAAAAATGGAAAAGAACGTCTGAATATTCCTAAAATTGACGAAGAAGATATTCAGTTTTTGGAAAATAAAATAGATTTAATGAATGAAAGTCTTTCTCCTATGACCCATTTTATTCTTCCTGGAGGACACCCAACTGTGTCACATTGTCACATAGCACGTTGTATTTGTCGCCGGGCTGAGCGTTTAACAACATTATTGAATGAGAAAGAGCCTATCAATAGCCCAGTTTTAAAATATTTAAATAGACTATCCGATTTTCTCTTTGTACTGGCACGAAAATTGTCCTCTGATATGGAAGTAGACGAACTGAAATGGGTTCCAAAAAAAACTTAAAAAGCAAAAAAACTAGTATTTAATAGTTTTATTATCAGACAACTACGTACGTTCTTAAAAATAAAGCATAAATAATTACGATTATACTTGACTTTTTGATCAAAAAAATTATTTTTGCAGAAATAAAAAATAAAAGTCTATGTACTGGACATTAGAATTAGCATCCTATTTAAGTGATGCACCCTGGCCGGCAACGAAAGATGAATTGATTGATTATTCTATTAGAACTGGAGCACCTCTTGAGGTTGTTGAAAATCTCCAGGCAATAGAAGATGAAGGAGATTCTTATGATTCGATTGAAGAAATTTGGCCAGACTATCCCACCGATGAAGATTATCTGTGGAATGAAGATGAATATTAAACAATTAATAAAAAAAGTCTCTAAACAAGAGACTTTTTTTTTGCTTAAGACTCAAAAACTAAAAACACCTTAACCTTTGGCTATGTTGTTTTTTTACAGTTTTTTTGTAAATTATTGAAAAGTAATTTTACTTTTCAATTTGAGTAAATAATACACAATACAAAATGGGAATATTAGATAACGTTCTAAAGCTCTTTGTTGGGGATAAATCCAAAAAAGATATAGGTGAAATCCAACCAATGGTAGCACTTATAAAAAACCAAGAAGCAGAGATTGCTAGTCTTACAATTGATGAATTAAGAGCTAAAACAGTTGAATTCAAAAATAAAATTAAGGCTGATCAAAAAGAAATACAAGATCAAATTGATGCTTTAGAATTAAAGTCTCATGAAATTGAAGATATCAATAAAAAAGAAGATCTATACAAAGAAATTGATACTCTAAAGGACGAGCGTTATGAAATTGAAGTTAGAACATTAGAAGATATTTTACCTGAAGCCTTCGCAGTAATGAAAGAAACTGCTAAACGATTTAAAGATAATGAAACACTATCCGTTAATGCTACTCCCTTTGACAGAGAGATTTCAGCAACTAATGACTATGTAATTCTTGAAGGTGAAAAAGCAATTTGGAAAAATTCTTGGGATGCTGCAGGTAAAGAAGTTACATGGGACATGGTTCATTACGATGTACAGTTAATCGGAGGTATTGCTTTACACCAAGGAAAAGTTGCAGAAATGCAAACTGGAGAGGGTAAAACACTTGTTGCTACACTCCCTATGTATCTAAATGCCCTGGCAGGAAATGGAGTACACTTGGTGACCGTAAACGACTACTTGGCAAAACGTGATAGTGCTTGGATGGCGCCTTTGTTTGAATTTCATGGATTAACAGTTGACTGTATCGATCATCACCAACCTAATTCGGAAGCTCGTCGTAAAGCATACAATGCAGATATTACCTATGGAACCAACAATGAATTTGGTTTTGATTACCTAAGAGATAATATGGCACACGCACCTGAAGATTTAGTGCAACGACCACACCACTATTCCATTGTCGATGAAGTAGATTCTGTATTAATTGATGATGCTCGAACACCTTTGATTATTTCTGGTCCAGTTCCACAAGGAGATCGTCATGAATTTAATGATTTAAAGCCAAGAATTGCAGATATAGTTTCCGTCCAAAAAAAATATTTAACAGGGGTACTGGCAGAAGCTAAAAGGCTCATCAAAGAAGGAGATGAAAAAGAGGGTGGTTTTCAATTACTGAGAGTTTACAGAGGTATTCCAAAAAATAAAGCGTTAATTAAGTTTTTATCAGAAGAAGGTGTGCGACAAATTCTACAGAAAACTGAAAACCAGTACATGTCTGATAATAACCGTGAAATGCCTAAAATTGACGCGGAATTATATTACGTAATTGACGAAAAAAATAATCAAATAGAATTAACCGATAAAGGTGTTGATTACCTTTCGGGTAAGGATGATCCAGACTTTTTTGTGATGCCTGAAATTGGGGTGGAAATTGCTCGAATTGAAGAAAAAAATCTCCCATCTGAAGAAGAAGCTAATCTTAAAGAAGAGTTGTTTCGTGATTTTGGTGTAAAAAGTGAGCGAATTCATACCATGAATCAACTCTTAAAAGCTTATTCATTATTCGAAAAAGATACCCAGTATGTAGTCATGGATAACAAAGTCATGATTGTAGACGAATCTACTGGACGAATCATGGATGGAAGAAGATATAGTGATGGATTGCACCAAGCTATTGAAGCAAAAGAAAATGTAAAAATTGAAGCTGCAACTCAAACCTTTGCTACCATAACACTTCAAAACTACTTTAGAATGTATCGCAAGCTATCGGGTATGACTGGAACGGCAGTCACTGAAGCAGGTGAACTTTGGGAAATTTATCAATTAGATGTGGTAGAAATACCAACGAATAGACCTATACAAAGAGACGATCGTGAAGATAAGATCTATAAAACAAAACGTGAAAAATACAATGCAGTAATTGATGAAGTAACACAACTTACAGAAGCTAAACGACCTGTTTTAATTGGTACTACATCGGTTGAAATTTCAGAGCTCCTGAGCCGTATGTTAAGTATCCGAAATGTGAAGCACAACGTATTAAATGCAAAGCTTCACAAAAAGGAAGCAGATATTGTACAGGAAGCTGGACAGGCTGGCATGGTAACCATAGCTACCAATATGGCTGGACGTGGTACCGATATTAAACTATCAGATGAAGTTAAAAACGCTGGAGGTTTAGCTATTGTAGGTACAGAGCGACACGACTCTCGTCGTGTTGATAGACAATTACGTGGTCGTAGCGGTCGTCAAGGTGATCCAGGAAGCTCACAATTTTATGTAGCTTTAGATGATAATTTAATGCGACTTTTTGGTAGTGAACGGATTGCCAAAATGATGGATAAAATGGGCTTAAAAGAAGGAGAAGTTATCCAGCATTCCATGATCTCCAAATCTATTGAGCGAGCTCAGAAAAAAGTTGAAGAAAATAATTTTGGTATTCGTAAGCGACTATTAGAGTACGATGATGTGATGAATGCTCAAAGAGAAGTTGTTTACAAAAGACGTTATAACGCCCTATTTGGAGACCGATTAAGTGTAGATATTGCTAATATGATATTCGATACCGCTGAGGTAATTACTGAAGACAATAAAGCAGCTCAAGATTATAAAAATTTTGAATTTGAACTAATACGTTATTTTTCAATTAGCTCTCCGGTAAATAAAAGTGAATTTGAAAACATGAATCCTCAAGAAATTGCAGGTATTGTCTACAAATCTGCACTCAAACATTACCAGGAGAAAATGATTAGAAATGCTGAAATTGCATTTCCAGTAATCAAAAATGTGTACGAAACACAAAAAGACCAATACAAACGTATTTTAGTCCCATTTACTGATGGTGTTAAAAACTTAAATGTTGCTACCGATTTAGAAAAAGCCTACACAACAGAAGGAAAACAATTAATTCAAGATTTTGAGAAAAATATTTCACTAGCAATTATTGATGATGCTTGGAAAACACATTTACGTAAAATGGATGAATTGAAACAATCCGTTCAATTAGCTGTTCATGAGCAAAAAGATCCCTTACTAATTTATAAGTTCGAAGCTTTTGAATTATTTAAAGAGATGATTGTGAAAGTAAATAAAGATGTAATCTCTTTCTTGTTTAAGGGAGAATTACCACAAAAAAATCAACAACAAATTAGAGAAGCTCGTCAGGTAAAAGCTAACCGAAGTTTAAAAGAACAAAAGGATGAAATACAAAATCTGGACGAACGAGCATCCATTTCTCGAGCGGCTGGACAAACTCAACGTCAGCAACAACAAGTAACAGAAACTATTGTAAGAGAGCAACCAAAAATTGGTAGAAACGATAAAGTTACCATCAAAAATGTTATGAGTGGAGAAAATAAAACGTTGAAGTACAAACAAGCTATTCCATTAATTAATAAAGGGGAATGGGTTTTGGTTGATTAATCCATTTATTTCATATTTAAAAAAAGGAATTTCAGAAATGGAGTTCCTTTTTTTTTGGTCTAGTCATTTATTTTTTTCCCTTATTTTAAGATCGATCGTAATTTAACTACTATCATGTAGAAAAGAAAAGCGATTAAACCTATAAAAAAACCTGTTAATAACTCTGTGACTATCGTTGGAATTAAATGAAAAAAATCATGGATTTGATGAATGTTGTGTACAAAAATACCCCCACCTACTAATAACATAGCAAGCGTACCAATGACCCCTATTACCTTGATTAGTTTAGGTAAAACCCAAACCAATCCTTTTCCAGTTTTTAAGTAAAGTAATTTTTTCACTCCTTTAAGTTGTTCTGAAATTTTCATCAAATAAAAGCCTGCATCATCTATCCTGACCAACAAAGCAACAAGTCCGTAAACCCCCAATGTTGCAATAATCGCTATAAAAGTTACTACAGCTATTTGAGTTATTAAATTAGAACCTACCACCTCCCCTAGCGCTAGCATAATAATTTCAAGAGATAAGATAAAATCAGTGAGAATAGCTGATTTTACTTTTGCTTTTTCAACTTTTAATAATTCATCATCTGTTTTAATTTCATTAAAATCAATACGATGGCTTTCTTTATAAAAAAAAGTGTGTATAATCTTTTCGACACCCTCAAAACTCAAATATACTCCCCCTATTAATAATATTGGAACAATTAAGTGAGGTATAAATGCGCTTAATAAAAAAGCGAATGGAAGAATAATTAATTTATTGACAAAAGAACCTTTTGTGATGGCCCATATAACAGGTAATTCTCTTGAGGCTCTAAAGTTAGAAGCTTTTTCAGCTCCAACTGCTAAATCGTCACCTAAAATCCCAGCTGTCTTTTTAGTAGCGACCTTAGTCATCACTGCAATATCATCCATTAACAGTGCTATATCATCTAAAAGTGCAAAAAATCCCGACATTTAATACTAATTAGCTCTCTTTTTGTAATTTTTTAAAAACTCTCCTTTTGGAGTTCCTTCGTCAAATGAGCTCCCTTTTAAAAGAAATCTTGTTTTATTTCTTGCATCTTCGTTACTAATATCTTCATATTCCATGCGGTAAACAGCGCTAAATAAATGAGCTCTACCGGCACCATGGTAGCAGTGTATCAGTACTGGGTAATTATCTGGATTATCCATAATTTCTAAAAAGGAGTCAATAGTTTCTTGGCTCGGTACTTGATGAGAGCCTACATTAAAATAAGCTACTCCATCTATATTTTCTACAGCTTCTTTTTCAGCGAGTAATTCTTCAGGGACTTCAGGATTATTGATAGTATCCTTCGTTCCTGGAAATCTTAAATCAACAATACTTTTTATATGGTATTTTTTTGCGTAACCCTCTATTTTACCTGGAGGTATAACTCCAGATTTATAAACTTTATTTTTCGTTATTTCCTTGAAATTATAATTGATATTCACATCGTAAACATACTTTCCAACAAGAACTAATATGACTACAAATACAACTCCTAATACTTTTTTTTTCATAATTTAAATAATTATTATTTATTTGGATTTCCAAGTTTTTTATTAATGATTCTGTCAAAATAATCTGCTACAAAAGTTTTGGTAACAAGCTCCAAAGAATCCATTTTTTCGTTCGATTGGTTAATTAAATTATTCTCAAGATTTTTATCACGTATATCATAAAATCCAGTGGCTTTTTCTCCATCAAAATAACATATGTATTCATCTTGCTGTAATATATAACCTGACGCGCTATAGTTGATTGTAAATGGTTTAATAATAGTATCGTTTAACAAACTCCTACCCCAACTCCTAAAAGGTTGATCATACCCAATCAAATCTACTAGGGTTGGATAAATATCAATTTGTTGAGCTAATTCTTTATTAACTCCTTTTAAGCTGTTATCAGGTTTATAAAATAAAATAGGAATAGCGGTTCTATTAACCGTTTCATTGTAAACCTCATAAGTTGTAATATTTCCATGATCTCCGGTTATTACAAATATGGTATTATCAAACCATTCTTCTTTTTTGGATGCTTCAAAAAACTTTTTAAAAGAAAAATCGGTATACCCTATGCATTGGTGCATTTGGTTGTTTTCTGATGGAAATTTCCCCTCGTACTCTTTAGGAATTTTATAAGGCTCATGCGAACTTACCGTAAAAATCGTACTAAAAAAAGGCTCTTTCTTTTTATCTAGTTCTCTTTTTGTGAACTCTAAAAACTTTTCATCCCATATACCCCAGGTACCATCAAAATCATCATCGTTATCATATTCAGTTCTTCCGTAATAATGATCAAAGCCTAAAATATTACCAAAGCCGAGAAAACCCATAGACCCATTAGCAGCTCCATGAAAAAATGAGGTGTCATAATCTAGATCGTTTAAAATTGAAACGATGGACTCAATTTCTTGTTTTGAAAAAGGAGATGAAGTAAATGCATCTTTAAATGATGGAATTCCTGATAATATAGAAGACATTCCATGAATAGATTTATAACCATTGGCAAATGCATTAGGAAATATGAGACTATGATTTGCTAAAGAATCAATAAACGGGGTGTAACTAACAAAATCTTTAATGTTCATATCTTTATTAAAAGCTCCAGAATACTCTCTGTCAAAACTTTCGGTGATGATAACAATGATGTTAGGTTTGGATTTTTGGTTAACATCATACTGTTTAATTGGCTGAATTAGATGATTTATTTCATCTTTACCGACTTTATAATTTACTTTTTTAAAAGAATTTTTAAATAAGGTTCTTATAAATGCAAAAGGTGTATTTAAAACAAAATCTGCCTGTTTAATTTGAGTTACATGACGATTGGCATCTACTAAATTGATAGGTCTTGTACTTTCTTTAAAATCTCCCCCTCTAATACCCCCTATACTTAATACGGTGATTAAAACAAGCATAATAGCTGACGTGGTATAGTAGTAGGCAGGTCTTATTAAGACTTTTTTTGATGAAACATGGTATTTTTTATAGAGCTGTATCCATAAAAATGACATTAAAATAAACAGAAAAAACACATGCCAATACGTAACTAAGAACCTCAACAGCATTCCAGTTACGTTGGTCTCATCTCTTAATACATTTAATACAGAAATGGTAGTTCGACTAAAATTATATTTATAGTAGATAAAATCTACAAAATTCAAAGAATAGGCTATAAGATTAGTAATAAAATAGATAAAAAATAGAAATCGCTGATAGGCACCAGTTTTACTAAATTTAAAAGGAAGTACAGAAAGTAATATAAAGAGCGAATTTATATAAAGAATAGCGGTTGTATCAAAAGCTAAACCATAGTAATACAATCTAAAAAATTCAGAGACGGTTTCTACCCCCAGAAGAGAAAAATTATAAAAAAGAAAAAGTGTTCTAGCCAAAAAATAAAATAGGTAAGCTATAAGTATTCTATAAAAAACAACTTTGTATTCTCGTAATCTAAAAACTGATTCCATCTAAATTTAATAATTTACAAAATAACATCTTTTTTATAATATTTACTAATTACATCTGATTTGAGTACCTTTAACTATTCTTTATATTTAGCTATGCAAAAAATGAATAAAATATTCTTTTGGATTTTTGGCACATTAGTGGGTTTAACTTTATTATTCATATTCGTAGGCTGGCCAATTGTAAAAAATCAGACTAAAAAAAACAGTCCAGAACAGAGCGTTATATATACACAAGGAGATCTAGAACTCAATACTCTATATAGTAGTCCTGGTAAAAAAGGTAGAGTCATTTTTGGCAAATTAGTGCCATACGATGTTGTATGGAGAACAGGTGCTAATGAGCCTACATCGTTTACTACAAATAACGATCTGGTTATCGATAATAAGGATTTGCCAAAAGGCACCTACTCACTTTGGACCATACCCAGAGAAACATCCTGGGATATAATTTTCAATTCAGAGATGAATCATTGGGGGGTAAAGTTTTCTGATCAAACTGCCAGCCGAGATCCTAAACATGATGTGTTGGTGACAACTGTTATTCCATCAAAAAGCTTAACGGTTACCGAAAATTTTACAATTTCTTTTTCGGAATCAAATAACAATATACTTATGATGTTAGCGTGGGACAATACTGTAGTTCCGGTATTAATACAAAAAAAATAAAATGACTAAAAAGAAAGCAAAAATAACTGCTTTAAATGAAAAAGAAGGGGTTCCACAACCTAAATCCATAAGTGAAAAGGTAGCTTCTACCTTAAAAAAAAGAAGAAAGAAAGTACCTTCAACCAGTGATTTAATAAAAGGTGTTTTAATAAAAGACAAAACTTCATTAAGTCGTGCGATTACTTTAGTAGAAAGCACCACCATAAATCATCAAAAACAGGCAAGAAAAATAATAGAAACTTGCTTACCTTATGCAAACAAATCGATAAGGATCGGGATAACTGGTATACCTGGAGTAGGTAAGAGTACCTTTATTGAACAATTCGGAAAATTAATTATTCAAAACAACTTAAGCGTAGCAGTATTAGCAGTTGACCCAAGTAGTTCTATAAGTGGAGGAAGTATTATGGGTGACAAAACTCGAATGGAAGATTTAGTAAAAGAAACCGATGCTTTTATACGGCCTTCAGCTTCCGGAAATTCTTTGGGTGGAGTTGCAAGAAATACTAGAGAAGCTATTGTATTGTGTGAAGCAGCTGGTTATGATATCATTTTAATTGAAACTGTTGGTGTGGGCCAAAGTGAGACCGTGGTTCATTCTATGACTGATTTCTTTTTATTACTAAAACTTGCAGGTGCTGGTGATGAACTACAGGGTATCAAAAGAGGAATTATTGAAATGGCTGATAGTATCGTGATTAATAAAGCAGATGGAGATAATATCACGGCTGCAAAGCTCGCAAAAAATGAATTTAACAGAGCACTTCACTTGTATCCTGACAAAGGTAATAGTTGGACTCCAAAAACTTTGACATGTAGTGCCCTCCATAACATTGGAGTTTCAGACATATGGATTTTGATTCAAAAATATATTTCTATCACGAAAGAAAGCGGCTATTTTCAACAAAAAAGAAATGAGCAAAATAAATATTGGATGCTTCAAACCATTGAAAATACCTTAAAAAGTGAATTTTATAATCATTCAAAAATTAAAGAAGAATTAAAAAAACAACTAGTTCTAATAGAAGGTAATAAGGTAACACCTTTTGGAGCTGCTGATTATTTATTAACTATAGATGATTAAAATGTTTGAGTTCACCATAATTGTTCCCGTTTACAATGAAGAATTAAACTTAAAACGAGTAGAAAAAGAATTACTGTCATTTATTAAAATCTCCCTAAAAAAAACTGTAATATTATTTGTAAATGACGGTTCGACAGATAATAGTCAACAATTAATTGAAGATATTTGTCAAAGAAATAAAGAGTTTAGTTTTATCAAATTCAAAGAAAACAAAGGTTTAAGCGCTGCCTTAAAAGCAGGTTTTGATATTATTGAAACCCCTTTGACAGGTTATCTAGATGCAGATCTTCAAACGTCTCCAAAGGATTTCAATATACTTTTAAAACATGTAGAAAATTATGATTTAGTAACAGGTATTCGTACGCAAAGAAGGGACTCGTTTATTAAAAATATTTCTTCTAAAATATCCAATAAGATCAGAAACATATTTACTCACGACGGGATGAAAGATACGTGTTGTCCATTAAAAATTATTAAAACAAATTATGCAAAAAACATCCCGATGTTTAATGGGTTGCATCGTTTCTTACCGGCAATGATTTTATTACAAAAAGGAACCATTTTGCAAGTTCCTATTCAACATTTCCCAAGATTAGCAGGAGAACCAAAGTTTGGAATTAGAAATCGGTTATTAGGATCTATTACTGATTGTTTTGCTTATTTATGGATAAAAAAAAAGTATATCCATTATGAAGTAATCAAGAGAGGGTGAACGACTACTTTATATATTCAATTGGTTTTTTAGCACAACTACTTTTTTCATTTCGACAATTGGTACAATGGATTTCTTCAGAAAAAGAAAAAAAAGTAGTGGCTCCTCCCCTATATTGGATTACAAGTTTAATAGCCTCTGTTCTTCTTTTTATATATGGGTACTTGAGAACTGATTTTGCTATTATGCTAGGTCAATTTATTACCTACTACATTTACATTAGAAATTTACAATTACAAAATCAATGGAAAAAAATACAAAAGGGGTTGCAAATATTACTTATTAATTTTCCATTAATTACTTTATTTACCCTAATGCTTAAAGGTGAATTTGATTGTACCCTTCTCTTCGACAACGAATTTATTCCCAATTGGTTATTAGTATTAGGGATTGTTTCGCAACTCATATTCACGGTTCGGTTTATTTTTCAATGGATGATTTCAGAAAAAAATAATTTTTCGCAATTACCAAAGGTGTTTTGGATTTTAAGTATTGTAGGAGCTGTATTAATTTTAATTTATGCTATTTTTAGAAAGGACCCCGTTTTGTTTATTGGTCAGGCCTTTGGAATACTAATTTATAGTAGAAACTTAATGATCTTAAAAAAATACAATTAATATCTTTTTTGAACAGTCAATTGCAGCTTGTAGAATCCCCAGCCTATTATACTACCAAATAAAAATCCTGTTAATACATCTGAGGGGTAGTGAACACCAACATAAATCCTACTATATCCAACTAAGAAAGCCCATAACAATAATATAAACGGGAGGTAATAATATTTTTTACGAAGTATTAAACCTAAGTAAACTGCAATAACCATAGAGTTAATAGCATGACCTGAGAAAAAGCTATAAACTCCTCTTTTTTTTACAATCATCCTCATTAGTCCCTCTAAATCTTGATTCGCCCATGGACGTAATCTCTGAAATCCATTTTTGAATAAATTTGCTAATTGATCTGTAGTCGCTATCATTAACCCTCCAATTATTAAAACAACCAGGGTTTCTTTTAAACCATAATTTTTATATACCAAATAAATTAGAAACATATACAGAGGAATAAACGTAAGTTTATTAGTAATTATCCTCCATAGTTCATCCCATGGTTCACTCCCCAAATTATTTAAAAGCAGGAAAAACTCCGTATCATATCTAATTATTTCCTCCATCATTTTCGTATTTAGCTATTTCAACATCATAAAACTCAGTAGCTTTTTGAATTGCAGTTTTGGTTTCTTCTTCTAACTCATTTTGATCTTCTTTATCAAACTCTTCAAGCCATTCTACTTCGTCATTTTCAAGATTGATAATAAAACGAGGAAATTCAGTGTGTATAACAAAGATAGCTTTAGGGAATTCAGTATTATCACCTAGTATAAATTTTGGAAGTGTCATTTTATCTTTTTTAATTTAAGTACAAATCTACAAATTAAATATTGAGCCAATATGTAGGTGATCATGATCGACATTGGGTAAAAAAATTGTTTAACATGAAATAAGTTCAATGCTAAAATCGTATCTGAGATAATAAAAAAAATAACACCCATTAAAAGTATAACCGAAGTCTTATTTTTTCTTTGTAAGTAATGGATCATGGAAACAATACCAAAAATAGAAATAGTAAAAGCATAAATAATTACAGGAATCCTCAAGTCACCCAAACCAGCATATAGTTTGTCAATTATTACAAAAAAAAATGTGACAAATAGTAAACTTGATAAAAGAACTTCTTTCCACTTAATTTTATTTAACAATTTAAAAACCATTGAAATGAAAAAAACATGTGCAATTAAGAAGAAGAATAAACCAATTACAAAGTATAAAGTCCCAGAACCTAGCAAGAAGACATCTCCAAAAAAACTAAAAAGCAATCCCAAAACATAAAAATTATTGACAGTTTTTTTGTTTGAATAATAATACCAATATAAGGTAACCATCAACATGGGCTTGGCAATATAAATGATCATTTGTTTTTCAAGATAGATTCCTAAAACATCCATTAAGCAAAACATAAAAAAAGCTACTACAGGTAATTTTTTATTCATTTTTTAATCAGTTTTATTTAATATCATTTTATTAGATAAGTAATTAAACCTCATAAATAATAGTAGACCTGAGGAGCTAAGTCCTGCCAGTAACCCAATCCAAATACCGATGCTTTTATAATCTGTATGTAAACTTAAATAATATGAAATTGGAAAGCCTACAACCCAGTAAGAAATAAATGTAATTACAGTTGGTATTTTTACATCTTGCATGCCTCTTAAAGCACCTAACGCTATTACTTGTATGGTATCCGAAATTTGGAAAATAGCGGCAATTATCAATAAATTTTTTGCAATACTTAATACTTCATGGTTATCAATTATTTTTGTAGGGTCGTCAAAATCCAGATACATTGTTGGAAGTAGGTTATTAAATATTAAAAATAACGTTGCAAAAATAATTGCAAAAAGCGTTGCTATCATAAATATTGAAAAAGCAATGCGTCTTAACTCTTGATACTTCTTTAATCCCATTTGATTACCGACTCGAATCATTGCTACTACACTTAGTCCCATTACAACCATAAAAGTCATCGAAGATAGGTTTAAAGCAATTTGATTGGCAGCTTGTGGGTTTTTACCCAAAATTCCAGACAGCCATATTGCTGAGGTAAAGATAGCAACTTCAAAAAACATTTGCATTGCAGATGGAAACCCAAGATTAAAAAGCTTAGTACACATATGCTTTGAAAAATTTGAAAAATTTATATCTAAAAAATATGCTCTTGTTTTTTCATGCTGAGTTAATAAATACCAAAGATAAAATACCATAATTACTCGAGAAGCTAGAGTCCCAACTGCAGCTCCAACAATACCTAATTCTGGGAAACCAAATTTTCCGAATATAAAGATATAGTTAAGTATGACATTAACAATATTTGCGATTAAAGTAGCAAACATTGGATATTTTGTCATAGACATACCATCACTAAATTGTTTAAATGATTGAAAAATGATAAGTGGAACTAGGGAAGCCGCAACAAAGTTCAAATAAGGGACCGCTAACTCAACGACCTCTTGAGGTTGCTTCATTACGTATAAAAGAGGTTTTGCTAAAATTACTCCTAGAAATAAAAAAAAGCTGATTATTGTACATAAAAAAAACCCATGTTTAAAAGTTGATTTTGCATCTTCAAAATTTCCTTCTCCATCTGCTTTTGCAACTAAAGGAGTTATTGCCGTTGAAAAACCAATCCCCAAGGACATAGCTATGAACATAAAACTATTAGCTAGAGAAACCGCAGCAAGTTCAGCCGTTCCAAGTTGACCTACCATTACATTATCAACAAAAGCTACTAGGGTATGCCCCAACATTCCAAGAATTACAGGATAAGCAAGTTTAAGATTGTAATAAAACTCTTTTGTGTAATTTGATAAAACCAAAATAGTTATCAGTTATATAAATTATGGTATTTAAAAATAGTTATTAAAAAAAACTGACCGATACAATCGGTCAGTTTTTTTTGGTAGTTTAAACAATAGATTAATCGTTCGTTTTTAAAGCAATATTCATTCTATTTCCAGAAGTTACCGCTGAGGATGATTCAAACTCTAAAACTAAAGGTCTATACTCATTGGTTAGATTTATATTATATGCTGAAAACACTAATATTCCAGAACGTTCGTTAGCAGGAACAACTACAGATGCGTCAAATGAATAACTTTCTGAAGATAATTCCGATTCTTCCTCCACTACCACAACATTGAAAGTTCTTTCCTCTGAAGAACTGGTCGAAACAAAGTAAGATAATGGAAAATTAATTTCAGGATTATTCTGTGACAATGGAAGTTCTAAAGTAGCCGATATGGTAAAACCAATGGTATCGTTTCGAATAGAATTTATATCATCATAATTAGTGGAACACGAGGTTACAAACATTAGAACTGCTAATATGGTAACTAATTTAGTTATATTTTTCATAAGTCTTAATTATTGATTAATAGCCTGGATTTTGTTGTAAATTAGGGTTTACATCTAAGGATTGTTGTGACAGAGGTAACTGAAACAAAATACTTCCAGACGCTAAATTTAGTACGTCTGAGGGAGTTCCGGATCCATCCGCTTGATCTCCTGCGTTGGTTCTGTTAACTGAAAGTCCCCATCTTTTGAGATCAAAAAATCTTTGATATTCAAAAGCAAATTCTAGTCTCCTTTCTAATCGTATCGCATCTCTTAAATCTACCGAAGTTTCGCCATTGGGTGGATTTGTATACCTTCTGTTTCTTAGCTCATCTAGAGCACTTCTTGCAGAAGATTCATTGCCTAAATTGTAATAAGCTTCAGCTTTATTTAAATAAACCTCCGCTGCGCGAAATATTTTATAGTCAACTTCACCATTTGTTTGTCCAGGTCTTCCAAATAGCTTTTTGATGCCATTGTATGCATTACCTCCACTTAATCCTTCAAATGTGTAAGCTTCTTTTCTTATGTCATCGCCAGCGAATAAATTGTACAATTGAAATGAAGTTACATACTCAGGAATTAAAGAAGTCATACTTCCTTGACTCCAGGTAACGCCAATACTATTACCTAATATTGGATCTACGTTCGGAATATAAAAAATTAAACCATCTCGATTGGTATCTTCCCAGACTCCAACAACGTTGTCTCTTGCAGCTATTTGATAATCAACTTGGTTTGCTGCATCAATCGAGTTTTGCCATTCTCCCATGTAAAGATATACTCTAGACAATAACACATTAACTGCGTCTAGGTTCATTCTTCCAACAGGATTTGTGGGATTAATTTTTGTTTTCGCATCTTGGAGATCCTCTAATATTTTTGCGTAAGATTCTGCAACTGATAGTCTAGCAGGTTCAATATTGGGGTCTGGTTCTTCAACATATGCAATTCCTAAACTAGAATTTGCATCTCCTGATTGAGTTGGTATTTGTCCAAAAAATGTAACAAGGTTAAAATGAGCTAATGCTCTGAGTGCTTTTGCTTCTGCAATCACATTATTTTTACTCTCTCCTTCAAAGTTCTGAACATAATATAGAATCTGGTTAGCTCTGAAAATTAAGGCATAAGCATCTGAATACGTCCCTCCTAGTGTAGAATTAGAATTGTATTCATAATCGTGTAACGTTCTTTTTGAAAAACGGCCTCTTTGAGAAAGTGTTACATTATCAGCTAATATATCAGGAGCACTTAATAAAGATCCTGCATCACTACTTCCATATAAACCGCCACTTGTTAACGCAGAATAAACTCCACGTAAACCGTTTTCAAAATCTTGAGCAGTAACATAGGCATTTTCAGTTGCAAATTCATCATAAGGCAACTGATTTAGTTCATCGTCACAGGAAAAAAACAATCCTGCAAAAATTAATGTTGGTAAAAATATTTTATATAAATTTTTCATTTTTAAAATTTTTTGATTAGAAACTTAAGTCAATTCCAAAATTAACTGATTTTGTATTTGGATAACTATATAAAGTAGCTTCTCCAGGAGCAACTGTGTTTGCGAAATTAATGGTTTCACCGGATGATATTCCTACTTCAGGATCTCCGTAAAACTCAGTGAACGTCAATAAATTTTGACCTTGAACATATAACCTCAAAGAATTAAATGGAACTTTTTTAAGTAATTCGCTTGAAAATGAATACGAAAAAGTAATGTTTCTCATACGAATGTAATCTCCTTTTTCAAGAAATCTATCAGAATTCACTGAATTTGCTTCATTACGATAAATTGGGCTTGGTTGCACATTGGTATCGCCTGGTTGTTGCCAGTAGTTAAAAGCACTTAAAGCCTGATTATCGTCAATATTTATACCATCTGAATTTAAGTTAGAACGAACAAAATTATTGATCCAATTTCCAGACTTAAAAACAAAATCAGCTCTTAATCCCCAACCTTTATAATTTAAATCTGTAAAGAATCCACCTTCTTTATCGGCGATAGTTGATTTTCCTTGAAGAACTCTATTTTCTCCCTCAGGAAGATCACCAGCTCTGTACACTTCACCGTCAGCTCCATAGAATAATGGTGCTCCGTTGTTTGGGTCAACCCCAGCATATCTTACCAAATAATGTTCATTGATCATAGCTCCTTCTCTAAATAAGATGTTGTACGCATTGTCCGGTATCACATCTTCTCCATCTGGTAACTCTACAATTTCATGATCTAAAAAGAATATATTACCACCTAAGGTCCACTTCCAATCATTATTTCTTATGATATCTCCCTGTAATGACAATTCAAATCCTTTATTTTGAATTTCCCCCAAGTTTCCAAATATAGAACCAACTCCTGCTTCATCTGAAGTTGGAATAGCAAATAATAAATCTGTTGTATTCCTTACAAAATAATCAGCAACACCTCTTACTCTTCTGTCAAACAAATTGAATTCCATTCCTACATTTAGAGTAGCAGTTGTTTCCCATTTTAACTCAGGATTTCCTATATTAGAGGGTATTGTTGCAGAACCTCCAGGGTAAGAGCCAAATGACACATTATCTTGAGCAGCGTATCGTGAAATTCCATTTCTATTACCAACAGTTCCGTAAGATGCTCTTAGTTTTAAATCGTTAATTTTATCAACATTAAAGAAATCTTCCTTAGCTATGTTCCACCCTAAAGATCCACTATAAAACAATCCCCAACGTGTATCTTTACCAAAATTTGAAGAACCATCATATCTTACAGAAGCCGATGCTAAATACTTTTGCTCAAAATCATAATCAGCAAATAAACCGTAAGAAACCAGTGTTAGAACATTTTTTAATGTACTTGCTGAGGTTACTTGTGCAGCATTAATTTGAGTCGTTAATAATTCTGAAGGAAAACCAATACTTCTTAGGTTGTAAGCATTATTTTCATTGTAATTGTACTCAAATAGTCCCAATACATTTAAATTATGGGTATCGCTCAAATAGTTATAATTTAAACGATTGCTCATGGTCATATCAAAAAGATAATCACCATCATCAAATTTATTACCAGGATTATCAGGATCACCTATTATACTATCGAGGATGCCACCGGGTTTCGAGTAAAATTCTCTTCTCTGATTTAAAGCATTGATGGAAGTATTAAAACCATAACTAAAATTATCAGAAAATAAAATCTCTGCATCAACGCTTGATAAAAAGTTGTTTTTTATTTCAAATGCAGGTTCTGACAACAGTGCTCCTCTTACATTGAACGTAGTGTGAGTTGGTGTGTAAATAGGGTTCCCGTTTTCATCTAAAATAGGGCTCCCATCTTCATCTAACTCAAATTCAGTCTCATAGGCATTGTAATCATACATTGCTCTAAATGGATTTTGAACATTGTTCCTATCACGAGGCTCATCACTAGTTGATCTTGAGTAACCAACATTCACTGCAATTTTTAACCAATCCTTCGCATCAAAATTTAGATTCAATCGGGTGTTAATTCTTTCAAATCCATCTAATTGATCAATAATTCCTCCATTTTTATCGTATCCAACAGAAAAATAATAATCCATTTTATCCATTCCACCAGACATAGATATATTGTTACTTTGTATGTAACCTTCTTTCAACATCAAATCTTGCCAATCAGTTTGGTAATCAAGTAAAAACTGACGTTCCGGACTTCCAGGAAGTGTCGTTACACCTGGTAAACTACTGGCAGCTGAAACACCTAAAGAGTATAATTCAGCTTCATATTGCATTTTTTGAGAGGCATTCATGACATCAAAGTTTGGTTGTATTCTCTCTGAATAGCCAAACCTTGAGCTAAATCGAATTTCAGCATCTTTATTTCTATTTCCACTCTTCGTTGTAATTACGACAACTCCATTAGCCCCTCTGGAACCATATCTAGCTGTTGTAGCCGCATCTTTTAAAACAGATAAATTTTCGATATCTTGATTTGAAATAGTTCCTAAATCTTGTTCTCTAACAACAGAGCCATCGACAATGTAAAGTGGTGATGATGCACCGGCACTTAAGGAACCAACTCCTCTAATTCTTACAAAAGCTCCTTCTCCTGGTTTTCCGTTAGCAGCTGTAACCTGAACTCCGGCAGCTTTACCCTGTATTAAATTATCGATACTCGTAGAAGGTGTTAACTCCGCTATTTCGGAGGCAGAAATAGAAACTACTGCGGATGTTTGTACCGTTTTATTTCTTCGCGAATAACCAGTTACCACTACTTCTTCTAGTTCAGAGGCGTCTTCCTGAAGTTGAACATTATAACTGTTATTTGAATCTGATATTTTTCGCTCAACAGATATATAACCAATAAAGCTAAAAACGATTGTTTTTTCAGCATCGACGTTTAAAGTAAAATAACCATCGAAATCTGTTTGAGTACCATTATTCGTACCATCCTCGATAATATTTACTCCGATTAAGGGTTCCCCTGAGGTATCTGTAACTACTCCAGAAATCGAATTTTCTTGGGCCAATACAGTAGTGATGTTAAAAAACATAAACACTAACCACTTAAAATAGTTTTTTTTCATATTTTGTAATTTAAGTTTGTAATAAGTTTATAAAAAAAATTAAATTTTAATAAAAGCCAAAACAACATATAGTTTAAACAAGTTAATTGATTATTTAAATGTTAAAAATTAAAGTGTCTTAGCTAATAGTTTCTAAATATATAAAAAAATAAATAAATTATTCTTTAAAATTATCACCGTATTTATCCATAAGGTAAATAATTCCTGTCATCGCTGCCGCTCCCAATTCTAATTCTCTTTTATTTACTTTATCAAAGGTGTCATTTGCTGCATGATGGTAATCAAAGTAACGTTGAGAATCTGGACTCAAGCCAGCTAAAACGCTAATTATGCCTTGATTTTTCAAAGGGCCAATATCTGCACCACTACCTCCTCTTACAAATCTATTGACTAAGTAGGGGGAAAACAAGTTCTCCCAGTTCTTAATTTGCTGGAAATTATCCTCATTAGTATCAAAAGAGAAGCCTCTTGGAGTAAATCCACCTGCATCACTTTCGAGGGCAAAAACATGAAACTCTTCTTTTCTTTTGGCCTCCTCTGCGTATTTATTACCACCTCTCAAACCGTTTTCTTCATTCATAAACATTACTGCTCTAATGGTATGTTTAGGCTGGTATCCTACCTTTTTGAGGAGTCTCAAAACCTCTAAAGATTGAACACAACCAGCTCCATCATCGTGAGAGCCATCCCCTAAGTCCCATGAATCAAGATGCCCCCCGACTACAATAAAATTGTTGGGGCTTTCACTACCTCTAATTTCACCTATCACATTATAGGATTGAACATCTGGATGTGATTTGCAATTTTGATTAAAATAAAATAATAAGTTTGGTTGTAATTTTAAAGTAGCGCTTAAATAATTTGCGCCATTTGTACTAATTGCACAAGCAGGAACTCTAAGATCTTTAGGCGTATCGCCATAACTCATTGCTCCAGTATGAGGAAAATCATCTTGACTTAAACTCATTGATCGCACAACAACACCCACTGCTCCATATTTAGCTGCCTCAGAGGCACCAGAATATCGCTGCCCAACGGCACCTCCATAGGCACGCATTGTCTGTATCAAATCATCCTGCATTGGCCGATTATAAAAAACAATGTTGCCTTGTATTTTTTCTCGTCCTAGCTCTTTTAATTCTTCAAAACTTTTTACTTCTACCACCTTTGCTTTGAGTCCTCCATAAGGTGTTGGAACAGAACCTCCAAGCGCGCAAATGTTTGCAATTGATGTAACACCTGGAGCGGTTTCTATATAAGCATATTCTTTAGCTCCACGAGTCCATTTTGGAACCATCACCGGCTGCAGCCAAACGTTATCTAAATCTAAGTCTATCATTTGTTCTTTCGTATAATCAACGGCTAGCTCTGCTCCTAGCGATCCCGAAAGCCTACTTCCTATATTATTTGATAAGTAATCTAACCATTGATAACTTTGTCCATCATTTAATGAAGTATTAAATAACTGTTTAATCATCGTAGAATCTTGTTGATTTATCTTTTGAGAAAAACCAGAAAAAAAGGGAGAAGAGAAAAGTGTTAAAGCTAATAATTTGACGATATACTTATTCATTTTGTTGTAATTTTTACAGTTAAGGGTTTATCATGTGAAGTTTAACTTCCAATAGAGTCAATTAAAGTCATTTACTTGCAAATAATTTTACATCTGTTTCAGACACCTGTTCACCGCCCAAAATAATCAATCTTTCTATCACATTTCTCAATTCTCTAATATTTCCAGTCCAATCATATTTTTGCAACATAGTAATTGCTTTTTTTGAAAATTCCTTACAGGTAGTTCCTTGTTCCTCTGAAATTTTTTTTGCAAAATGTTGAATTAATAGAGGAATGTCTTCTCTTCTGTCATTTAAAGGTGGAACTTTTATTAAAATTACCGCTAAACGATGGTATAAATCCTCTCTAAATTTTCCCTCAGCAATTTCTTTTTTAAGATTTTTATTGGTTGCGGCTAAAACTCTAACGTTTACTTTTATGGTTTGATCACTCCCGACTCTACTAATTTTATTTTCTTGAAGCGCTCTTAATACTTTAGCCTGAGCAGATAAACTCATATCGCCAATCTCATCAAGAAATAAAGTTCCATGATGTGCCGTTTCAAATTTTCCAACTCGATCTTTGGAGGCACCGGTAAAGCTTCCTTTTTTATGACCAAATAATTCACTTTCTATGAGTTCACTCGGTATAGCGGCACAATTCACTTCGACCAAAGGTTCTTTACTTCTATGACTTTTTTCATGTAACCAATGTGCAACAAGTTCTTTGCCTGTACCATTAGCACCTGTTATTAATACCCTAGCTTCACTAGGAGCAACTTTTTCAATCATCGCTTTTATTTTTGTGATTGAAGAAGAATTTCCTATCATTTCAAATTTTTTATGTACAATTTTTTTTAAACGCTTGTTTTCTACGACTAATTTATTACTATCCAAAGCAATACGGACTGTATTTAACAAACGGTTTAAATCTGGTGGTTTAGAAATATAATCAAAAGCTCCTATTCTCATGGATTGAACAGCTGTATCTAGATCCCCATGCCCTGAAATCATGACTATTGGGGTTTCTGGTTTTAGTATTTTTATTTGATTAAGAACTTCAATACCATCCATTTTAGGCATTTTGATATCGCATAAAATAAGATCAAAATTTTCCTTTTTTATTAATTCAACTCCTTGCAAGCCGTCTTCAGCTTCGGACACCTTATAATCAGGATTTTCTTCAGAAAGTATTTTCAATAATACTCTTCGAATAGCTGCTTCATCCTCAATGATTAAAATTTTTGACATAAAATAAAAGAAAGTTTTAGTAGTTAGATTTTGACCTCTATAAATGTAGTAAATAATAAAATAATATAAAGATTTATTATCATTGAAGAACATTATAAAAAAGCCCCATAAAACAAAACCCACCCTTTAATTTAATAAAGGATGGGAAAAAATTGCTATGAAAAAGAAAAATTTCGCTACTAAGTCAGCAGCGAATATCAAAGATAATAAAATTATTTAACAATCTAAACTTTTAAGAAAACATATCTTTTACTTTTTCAAAAAAAGACTTATCCCCTTTCTCTGGATTGGGTTGAAAATTGTCGTCCCCACTCATTTTTTTGAAAAATTCCTTTTGTTCCTTATTTAACGTTTTTGGAGTCCATACGTTTATATGAACAAGTAAGTCACCTGTGCCGTAATTATTGATACTTGGTATTCCTTTGTTTCGTAGACGAAGAATTTTACCGCTTTGAACACCTTGTTCTATCTTGATTCTAACTTTTCCATTAACGGTATCAATTTCTTTTGAGGTTCCTAAGACAGCATCTGAAAAACTAACGTATAGATCATGATGTAAATTATCGCCTTCTCTTTGAAGAGTAGCATGAGAAAGTTCTTCAATGGCTACTAATAAATCTCCTGAAATTCCGTTTCCAGGTGCTTCGTTACCTTTTCCAGAAACCTTCAGTTGCATACCTTCTACAACACCAGCTGGTATTTTTATAGAAACGGTTTCCTCGGTTTGCAGCATTCCGTGAGCATCTGCGTTGGAAGGTTTTTTATCAATAGTCTGACCTGAACCGCTACAAGAATTACAGGGTGCAGAAGTTTGCATTCGCCCTAATATTGTATTTTGAATACGTGTTACCTGACCGCTACCGTTACATGTTACACATGTTTTATAAGTAGTGCCTTTAGCAACTTTTTTACGCTTAACTTTTATTTTTTTCTCAACTCCATTGGCAATTTCTTCAAGAGTTAACTTCACCCTTATTCTCAGGTTACTCCCTTTGGTTTGAGCTCTTCGGCCACCACCAAAACCACCAAAACCACCGCCTCCAAAAATATCACCAAATTGACTGAATATGTCGTCCATATTCATCCCACCTCCGCCAAATCCACCAAAACCACTGCCGCCTCCTTCAAAAGCTTGATGACCAAAACGATCGTATTTAGCTTTTTTATCAGCATCACTCAAGACTTCATATGCTTCTGCAGCTTGTTTAAATTTCTCTTCTGCTTTTGTATCACCGGGATTTTTATCCGGATGAAATTCGATTGCTTTCTTGCGATAAGCTTTTTTTATTTCAGAAGCTGAAGCTCCTTTTGAAACTCCTAGTATTTTGTAAAAATCTTCTTTCAATTTGACTTAGCTGTTTGAATATTTATAATTTATTTATTGTCCGATAACTACTTTTGGGAAACGTATCGTTTTATCACCTAATACATATCCTTTTTCAATAATGTCAATTACTTTGCCTTTTAAATCGTCTGTTGGGGCAGGTATTTGAGTAATTGCTTCATGAATATCAGCATCAAAAATATCACCTTTTTTGGTGTCTACAGGCTTTAATCCCTTTGCACTCAATGTTTCTCGGAGCTTATTGTTTATTAGCACTATACCTTTAAGATGCCCTGTATCATCAGATTTTTCTATCTCTTGCAAAGCCCTATCAAAATCGTCAAGAACGGGAAGTAATGCACTCATTACCCCTTCACTTGCTGTTGAAAATAATTCAATTCGTTCTTTACTTGTTCGTTTTCTGAAATTTTCAAATTCTGCGAAAAGACGTAAGTTTTTATCTTTTTCTTTTTCTAGATCTGATTTTAAAATATCCAAAGGATCTCTTTCCTCTACAATTTCTTCACTAACTACTTCTTTTTCTGATGTCAGTACTTCTTCCTCAACTGAATCCTTTTCTTTTTTATTCTTATTGCTCATAAACGTGTTGTTTATATTTTAAATTTTTAATGAAATAACAAAAGTACTGCCATAGACAAATAAATGTCAAAATGTCACTAAAAATAAGTTTTCGTAAAAATAGTTTTATTCATCGTATTTAAACATCAAATATTTAAATTTTAGTCGCTCTCAACATTTCTCTTTTACCTGGAGGTCCAGGAAGTCTCTCTATCAAAAACCCTGCAGATTGCATCGCTCTCCTAACACTTCCCTTAGCGGAATAAGTTACTAAAACTCCTCCTGCCACAAGCGCATTATACATTTTAATAAAAATACGCTCCGTCCATAAATCTGGTTGAACTCTGGCTCCAAAAGCATCAAAATAAATAATATGATACCTATTTTTATCTTCAATTTCAGAAAAAAATTGTTTTCTTTTTTCAATAGAAAAATAATCATTGCAACTATATTTTTCTTCCCATGGACTTTGATGTAAACTATGGTAATCTTTTTTTGAGCAATTTAGCTGAACTGAATAGTTTAATTTTTTAATTTCAGACATTTCGACTGGATAAGCCTCAACACCAGTGTAATGAATAGATTGCTGAAGTCTATTAGATTCAAATAACGTAATTATGGCATTTAAACCTGTTCCAAATCCAATTTCTAGGATATTTAGAGCTGAAGTTTTATTATTATGAAGGTAATAATAGAGACCCTTTTCAATAAATACATGTTTCGATTCTTGTATTGCTCCGTGTTTAGAATGATATTGCTCATTCCATTCTGGAATATGGATAGTTGAAGAACCATCGTTTGTAATGATTATTTCTCGTTCCAACACTATTAGTTTATCAATAATTTTTTAATACTCGGAATTGGTCCGGTACATTCTGATGTATGACAAGCAATACAAGTGTTAATTGAATTATTGTAACGTGTTTTTAATGAAATTGAACTAACGGTATCAAACAAGGTCATTACATTGTCGATATAAACCTTTGAATAGGTCATGAAATTTTCTGAATAAGGCTTGTCATTGGTTAATTTAGAATTAAAAATATTAAGAAAATAGCTTGGAAAACGATTTGGAGGTGTTCCTGTGATAATTCCTTTTTTCATCTTACTATTTTCCTCATAGATACTTCTCATCAAGAGAGTCATCTCAGATTCCTCATACATATCAGGTATAAATTTTTTTGTGGTAGATAAATCCGAATTTTGACAAGAAAATAAAAAAAATGCTATTGATATAAATTTCATATTCACTCGATTAATAAAACACCGTCAGCTTCCAGTGAAAGTGTTTTTTTTACTTGAGTTATTGCAGCTATTTCTTCATCACTTTTTCCTGCATCCTCAGCATAGTGTCGCTGTTCTTCAATTGAAACTTCAGATACAAAAGCCTTACCATTAACAATCACCTCTTTATCAGCAATGTTTTTTGGCATAAAGAATCCATAATCTTTAAATTTGACCATAGCTTCCTCAGCACCAATATCCAGGAGCATCCAACATCCTTTCGCTTGGCAAACTTCATTTACATTGGCTGAAAATTTCATATTTATTGTATCGCCTACTTTAAGATTTTTATAAGTTTCAACAACTTGATCGTTTGAAAGTAGTTCTTTATTGGAAATTTCCCCACCAAACGATAAATAAGAAAGTTCTTTTTTATGTTCTGTTTTACAGGCAACAAATAGGATAACTATCGATAATAGCAAGATTCGTTCTTTCATGTTTCGAATGTTTTGATTTATTACAAAATTAATATAATTTTAAGTAAAAATAGGCTTTAATTAATTACTTTTGCACTTGAACACTGATGTTTATGATCTATCAAAAATCTTCACCTTTGACCATAGAAAACATAGTAAACTCAAAAATAAACAATGTAGATTTTAAAAATTTAAAATTCGGTCATGTTTTTACGGATTACATGTTTGAATGTGATTACACTGAAGGATCATGGGTAAATCCAACCATAAAACCATTTGGAAATCTTTCCATCTCTCCAGCATCTAAAGTTTTTCATTACGGTCAAGCCGTTTTTGAGGGAATGAAAGCTTATAAAGATGATTTTGGTAAAATTTGGTTATTTAGACCTGAAGAAAATTTTAAAAGAATTAACAAATCTTCAAAAAGATTAGCAATTCCAGAGTTTCCAAAAGAATTGTTTTTTGAAGCATTAGAAAAAATGCTAGTACTTGACAAAGATTGGATAAAGCCTGGAATTGGAAATTCATTATACATTCGACCTTTTGTAATAGCAACTCAAGCTGAGGTTTCTGCGTCGCCTTCAAGCGAGTATAAATTTTTAATTTTATTCTCTCCTGCACAAGCCTACTATGCTGGAGATGTAAAGGTTGTAATTGCAGAACACTACAGCAGATCTGCTGATGGAGGTGTTGGAGCTGCAAAGGCAGCTGGCAATTATGCAGCGCAATTTTATCCAACTAACCTTGCTAAAGAAAAAGGGTTCCATCAAATAATATGGACAGACTCTAAAGAGCATAAGTTTCTTGAAGAAGCTGGAACTATGAATGTTTTCTTTAGGATAAACGATACCTTAATCACCGCTCCGGTAAGCGATCGAATATTAGATGGAGTAACTAGAAACAGTTTGATTGCTCTAGCCAAAAGAGATGGAATAAAAGTCGAAGAAAGAAAAATTACGGTTGACGAGCTAAAAGAAGCGTCCAATAATAATACTTTAAAAGAAATTTTTGGTGCGGGTACCGCTGCAGTAATAAGTCCGGTAATTGATTTCAGTCACAAAAACAAGGTTTACCATCTGCCAAAAATCAAAGAAAGTTATGCCACTATTTTTAAATCTGAATTATTAAATATTCAGCATAACAATGCAGAAGATAGTTTTGGATGGAGATACCCTGTCAAATAATCATTTATTTAAAATAGAACTTATATCTGGTTTAAAATAATCGGGCCCTTTTAAAACTTTACCATCTTGCCGATAAATAGGTTTTCCATCAGCTCCCAACTTACTCATATTACTTTTCTGAATCTCATTAAATACCTCTTCAATTTTATGTTGCATGCCGTGCTCTATTATTGTACCACATAGAATGTATAACATGTCCCCTAATGCATCTGCAACCTCGACTAAATCTTTATTATTCGCTGCATCTAAATATTCTTCATTTTCTTCTCGCATTAATTTATAACGCAATAGGTTTCTACTCCTATCTAATTCGGCTGTGGGAGAATTTTGTATTCCCAATCCAAAAGCTTTGTGAAATTCGTGTACTGCTTTTATTTTACTTTCCATCTGTTATCGTATTAATATCTTTTATTTTACAAGAAAATTTAAATCGTATTAAATTTTATGGTTATTTTTACGCTTATAAATCTACATAAATATGTTTAGTTCTGGACAGTGGACCTTTGTAATTTTTTTTGTAATTACTTTTATTATAGTAATTACTATTAGCTACAGAAAAGACAAGTTGTTACATAAAAAACATTATAAAGGTGCTTACTGGGTCTTAATAGGGTTTATTACTTTTGTAATGCTCTTAATTTTTTTAAAAGATTTACTCAAACAATAAAAAAAGCTTTCTGTAAAACAAAAAGCTTTTCCTTTAAATTTAAAAATTTTCTTCCTGTTAGTTAACCTCAGGTAAAAAGTTATAATTGGTTGAATACTCCACCATTTGATCCTGAAAAGATGCAGGTTGGGTAATCGTAAAACTTTCAATTTCTCCTAAATCGTTCATTTTTGGAACTATCACCGGATTAACAAATCCACTGTAGGGAGCAGAGGTAAATTGTTCATTTCTTTCTAATACTTCTTTATGTAGATCTTGGTCTACTTTAACACCATAGCCCTCAACCAATGCCTCTGCTGCTTTAAAATCTCCCTCAGATTTAATTCGTTGGGTCTCTCTTAATAATTGTCCAAATAAATCATGTAATTTATCATAATCATTAATTTGGAAATAGGTTTTACCATCTCGAGATACTTTTTCAATGACATTGTCCGGTGCGCCTTTTTCATAGGCCCAAGCCGATACCCACTGCCTGTTAACCATGTGTGCTTCTTCAACATCATCTCCTAATTCTAGCCTAATCAACTGAGTCATTAAACCATTTCTTATATACCCATCGTATGCAGCTTTTCCAACTTCATTCCAATCTTGAACCAATCCTAAATCTTGTAATTTAGAGTTGTATAGAAAATATAAACCTACAAGATCTGCACGACCTTCTTCCAAAGTCGATGCATATTTTTTTAATGTTTCTTTAGTTTCACCCACTCCAGGATTTAATTGTCCTGAAGCATGCCCGATAACTTCATGTAACGCCGTATGCAATTTATCAGCTAATTGGCCATGTTTTTTTTCTAATTCGTACTCTTCGTTATCATTCACATATTCTTTTAAACGTCCTGAGCTTCCTGCATTATTATAGGAATGTATAATATTCCCAAGAGATACAGATTTAGATCCAACCGCTGCGCGAATCCAGTTAGCATTTGGCAAATTAACTCCAATAGGAGTACTTGGTGAAGCATCACCAGCCTCTCCAGCGACATTTACAACCTTATAACTTACCCCTACCACATTTTTCTTTTTATGTGCTTCCATAAGTGGAGAATTATCCTCAAACCATTGTGCGTTTTCAGATAAAACTGCCATTTTTTGAGACATATCAAAATCTTTGACTTGTACAATTGTTTCGTAAGACCCTGTATAACCAACCGGATCATTATAAACCTCAATGAAACTATTTATATAGTCGATATTTCCATCTGTAGCAGCTGTCCACGCAACATTGTAATCATCCCAAATTTGAAGATCACCCGTTTTATAATATTCAATTAATAAGCCCAAAGCATCTCCTTGTGCTTTGTTTTCGGCTACACCTTGAGCTAGTTCTAGCCACTTTACAATCTCATCGATCGCAGTGCCGTACAAGCCTCCGGATTTATAAACTCTTTCTGTTAATTCTCCGTTGATTTTTACAAGTTGAGAGTTTAGACCAAACGATAAAGGTTTATCTTTATTTGGGGATACTTTATTGCTATAAAAACTTTCTACATCAGCAGTTGTTATGTCTGGTCCATAAAGGTTTACTGCTGATAGCAATACATTGTCCACATCCTTAGTTAGATTTACTTTTTTTGCGTCTTTATTATTAAAAATTACATCAAATGCGTCTCCCTCTAATTTGGTGTTGGTTTCAGCTAGCAAACCACTCAAATACTCTGATGAGAAATTGGCTGTAAATTTTGCATTTGAATAATGGTGGTGTATACCATTTGAAAACCATACCCTCTTAAGGTATGTTTCAAAGCTATTCCAATCCTCGTTATTTCTATCACCTTCATAAGTTAAATAAACATTTTCTAATGCTTTTCTTATGGTCAGGTTATGACGATAATTTTGATCCCAAATAATATCTCTACCAGATAAACCAGCTTGTGTTAAATAGTAAACTAACTTCTGTTCTTTTAACGTTAAGTTTTCCCATCCAGGAATTTGATAACGTAGCACTTTTATATCTGCAAATTGCTCTACATTGTAACTAAACTTATCTGATTTCTTAACTTTATCTTCTGATTTTTTTTGATCCATACAAGAGATCATAATTAAGCTTGAAAGGATAAATCCAATAAAATATTTTGTTTTCATTTCGATTGTTTTAAGTTATTTGAAGTATGCAAACATAATAAATAAATGTGTTAATAAGGGATATATTAGGGATGTAACTGTGAAACACAAGTGATTAATTTTTAATTAATACAAATTAAAAACTGAAGCTACTAACTTATAGCTACCCTAACTATTTATTAAAATAATTCAATACATAGTGGATGGTTTTTTTATATTAGCTCAATGAAACAATTTTTGTTAGTTTTTATTGGTGGAGGCTTAGGAAGTGCTCTTCGTTACCTAATGGGAATTTACCTAAATAGTCAAAAAACAGGTATCCCCTTCGGAACCTTTGCCGCAAATATTCTTGGGAGTTTAATAATCGGAATTGTTCTAGGGTATTCATTGAAAAACAATTTACTATCAAATAACACCACCTTATTCATTGCTACAGGATTTTGCGGAGGTTTTACGACGTTTTCATCATTTGCATATGAAAATCATTTGTTTTTGAAAAATGGTGATTTTATGAGTTTTGCCACATATACGATTGCAAGTTTTGTAATTGGATTTGCATCTGTATTCATTGGAATGTGGATTGTTAAGTAGTTTCAATGCTCACTAAAATCTTTTATTCCAGCTTCAATTCTTAGAACAATATCGTTTTCTATGGGTGGTATCGGGCAGGAATATTTTTTATTGTATGCACAGTAAGGATTGTATGATTTGTTAAAATCCAAGATAATAAATTCATTATCTGGTATTTTTAGATCTATATATCTTCCTCCACCGTAGGACCCATCGCCACTTGTATAATCTGTAAATGGCAAAAATAAATCATCTTTATATTCTTTAATTTTTGAATATTTTATGTTTTGATAGATATTTAAAATAATTTTTTCGCCCTCTATTTCAAAACTAGCTTCGCCATACTTTACATATTCTGGAAGACGATCTGTTGATGTTTTCATCAGAAAAGGTTTTTCATTGGGAGTTCTCTTGAAACTGGCCTTTATGCGGTATTTTGTAGTAACAGGATAAAATTCTAAACCCTCAAAAGATAGTTGCCCTAAAGAATCCAAGATAGTCGTTGTGGGATCTAAGAACTCTAAGTTTAATTCTTTTTGAAATTTATGTATTTTTCGGACAATCTTTCTTTCGGATTGGGCATTTACATTTAACGTAAAAAAAAGAAAAATAGAGATAAATATATATTGCATAGTTATTTACTTTTTGTGATGGGTGCATTTTCAATAACATTAGAGAGAACTATCTGAGTTTTAGTTTCTCCGTAGCTAATTAATTGATCGATGAATTGTTCTAAATGTTCTTGATTTTTGAGCATTACCTCTAAAACAATATTTTCATTCCCTGTAATTCGATAACAATTGAGCACCTCTTTAAATGTTTTAACTTTTATTAAAAATGGTTTTAATTTTCCCATAAAAGCTCTAATCGTTATAATTGCTTTAAGTTGGTAACCCACCTTATAGGAAGAAACAACTGTTTTATAACCTTCAATAATTCCAACATCTTCCATTTTTCGAATTCTTTCTGAAACTGCTGGTGAACTTATTCCTACTTTCCGTCCAATTGCTGCATTGGATTGTCTAGCATTTTCTTGCAAACATTTTAAAATTTTCCAACTTAAAGCATCCATGTTCATATTAAGGTAAATTTATAAAAAAAACATTTATTTTAAATCAAATATACTATTTAGATTTTGATTTTAAAGCTTATAAAAGTATTTTGTTTATAATTTTGTAATGTATAGCCCCTCAAATCAATATGAAACAAGATTCGACACCTAAAGATAATATTTCACCCATTCACAAGAAAGCCTTGGATATTTTTACGCTTTCACACCAGATTTCAAGGTACCTAATTCCAGATTTAGCAAAATTACAATCTAATGGACTAGAAGATCCTACTATTTATTTTACTGGAGATATTATTCAACAATCAAACTCATTAGTTCCAGAAATCGTCCAAGCTGAAAACAAACCCTTTTCAGAGGATCGACAACAACATCTTCTTTCCATTTCTAATTTAACTAGTGTTCTCGATAAAAACTGTGAGCGTTTAGAGTCCATAAATAGCAATGGCAAAGAGTTTTTGCCAATTTTAAGAAACGAAATTAAAAAATTTAGAAAGCTACAACGTGTTTGGATGCTAACCCTCTAATAATTTACATATTTCTCCGATACTGCCCTCCTACTTCAAATAAAGCGCTTGTAATTTGTCCAAGCGAGCAAATTTTACAAACCTCCATCAATGACTCAAAAATATTTTCATTATTTATGGCTGCATTTTGTAATTGCTTTAACAACTTAGTGGCATCCTTCTTTGAGGACTTATGAAGATTTTGAATTACCTTAATCTGATATTTTTTCTCTTTTTCTGTAGCTCTTATAACTTCTCCCGGAATAATGGTGGGTGAACCTTTACTACTTAAAAAAGTATTAACTCCAATAATAGGAAAATCTCCATTATGCTTCAAGGTTTCATAATATAAGCTTTCCTCTTGTATCATGCTTCTTTGATACATAGTTTCCATAGCTCCTAAAACACCTCCTCTTTCCGTGATCCGATCAAATTCTTTTAAAACAGCTTCCTCAACTAAATCTGTTAATTCTTCGATAATAAATGAACCTTGAATTGGATTTTCGTTTTTTGTTAAGCCTAATTCTTTATTGATAATAAGCTGAATAGCCATCGCTCTCCTTACACTTTCCTCTGTCGGTGTGGTTATTGCTTCGTCATAGGCATTGGTGTGTAGTGAATTACAATTGTCATTAATTGCATAAAGTGCTTGTAATGTAGTTCTGATATCATTGAAATCAATTTCTTGAGCATGCAACGATCTTCCTGATGTTTGTATATGATATTTTAACATTTGGGCTCTAGGGTTTGCACCATACTTTTGCTTCATTGCTTTGGACCAAATTTTACGGGCAACTCTTCCTATTACTGAGTATTCAGGATCTATTCCATTACTAAAAAAGAAAGAAAGATTTGGACCAAACTTATTGATGTCCATACCTCTTGACAAATAATATTCGACATAAGTAAATCCATTAGCTAGGGTAAAAGCTAATTGTGTAATTGGATTTGCCCCTGCCTCAGCTATATGATATCCAGAGATAGAGACAGAATAAAAATTACGAACCTGTTTTTGAATAAAATATTCTTGAACATCTCCCATTAAACGCAAAGCAAATTCGGTTGAAAAAATACAAGTATTTTGTGCCTGATCTTCTTTTAAAATATCTGCTTGAACGGTTCCCCTAACCTGTTTTAGAGTATCAAATTTAATTTGATTGTATACATCACTAGGCAAAACTTGATCACCTGTAACCCCCAATAACATAAGCCCTAAGCCATCATTTCCTTCTGGTATTTCTCCTTGGTATTTAGGTTTTTCAATCCCTTTTTCTTCATATATCTTTGAAATTTTATTATCTACTTCATTCTCAAGATCATTTTCTTTAATATATTTTTCACAATTTTGATCAATTGCTGCATTCATGAAAAATCCTAAAAGCATAGGAGCAGGACCGTTTATAGTCATACTCACTGATGTCATAGTATTACTTAAATCAAAGCCTGAATATAATTTTTTGGCATCATCCAAGCAACAAATTGAAACGCCCGCATTTCCTATTTTTCCATAAATATCTGGACGTTTGTCTGGATCGCTTCCGTAGAGAGTAACACTATCAAATGCTGTGGATAATCTTTTTGCTGGCATTCCAAGGCTTACGTAATGGAACCGTCTATTCGTTCGCTCTGGTCCACCTTCACCAGCAAACATTCTAGTAGGATCCTCTTCAGTTCTTTTGAAGGGATAAAGTCCAGCGGTATAGGGAAACTCACCAGGAACATTTTCTTGTAAAACCCATTTTAAGAGGTCTCCCCATGCCTTGTATTTTGGCAAGGCTACTTTTGGGATCTGTAAATGCGATAACGATTCCGTATGGGTCTCAATATTAATTTCTTTGGCTCTAACTTTAAAAGAGTATAAGGGTTCCTTGTAGCGTTTTACTTTATCATTCCATCCCAAAATAATTCCCCAATTATGAGGATCAAAATCCATTTTGATTCGATCAAATTCTTTGATTAGGAGTTCCAATAAATCATTAGTTGTTTTAGAGTGAGAATCACTGATTAAAACTTTTTCATTTAATCCATTTTTTTCAAGATGTACGAAACTGTCATTAACATTAAGAATAGATGTTATTGTTTTATAAATACCGTACAATTTTTGTGCTATCTCAACTTGCTCAAGAACCTTAGCGTCATAGTTTCTGTTATTTTCTGAAATTTCAGATAAATATCGAACCCTTGAAGGAGGAATTACAAAAATCTTTTCAGAAAGCTCCTCTGATATTTTATAAGTAGATTTCAGATCTGAAGCAGTTTTATTTACCAATTTATCCATAATGGACTTATAAAGTAAATTCATTCCTGGATCATTAAATTGAGACGCAATGGTTCCGTATACAGGCAGCTGATTTTGTGGGATGTCCCATAAATTATTGTTACGCATGTATTGTTTTTTTACGTCACGTAAAGCATCTAAGGATCCCCTTTTATCAAATTTATTGATAGCGACTAGATCCGCAAAATCAAGCATGTCTATTTTTTCTAATTGAGTTGCTGCGCCAAATTCGGGGGTCATTACGTATAAGGAAACATCACTATGCTCTAATATTTCTGTATCACTTTGACCAATACCAGAGGTTTCTAATATAATAAGGTCAAATTCTGATGCTTTTAAAACTTGAATAGCTTCAGATACATACTTAGACAATGCTAAATTACTCTGTCTGGTAGCTAAAGATCGCATGTAAACTCTGTTAGAATTAATAGCATTCATTCGAATTCGATCGCCCAGCAAAGCACCTCCTGTTTTTCTTTTTGAAGGGTCTACAGATATCAATCCAATTGTTTTTTTTGGAAAATCAATCAAAAAACGCCGAACCAATTCATCGACTAATGAAGATTTACCGGCACCACCGGTTCCAGTAATACCGAGAACAGGAATCTTAGAATTCTTATTTTTTTCGTGAATTTGTTGCAAGGTATCTTTTGCGATATTTGGAAAATTTTCAGCAGCTGATATAACCCTTGCTATAGCACCAGCTTCTTTTTTTTCTAGTAGACTTACCTCATTGGTTAATAAATTTCCAATTGGAAAATCTGATTTCTCAACTAAATCATTAATCATTCCTTGCAACCCTAGGGATCTACCATCATCAGGTGAATATATTCTTTCAATACCGTAGTCATGCAACTCTTTTATTTCAGAAGGAAGAATTACACCGCCACCGCCGCCAAATATCTTGATGTGGTTGGCCCCTCGTTCTTTCAGTAAATCAAACATGTATTTAAAATACTCATTATGCCCTCCTTGATAGGAGGTCAAAGCAATTGCGTTAGCATCTTCCTGTATTGCGGTATTGACAACCTCCTCTACACTTCGATCGTGTCCGAGGTGTATTACCTCAACTCCGGTAGCCTGAATAATTCGTCTCATGATATTAATGGAAGCATCATGCCCATCAAATAATGAGGCAGCCGTAACGATACGAACTTTATTTTTAGGCTGATATACAGAAATATTTTGCATGTAACGATTGTTTTGATTCTTAGTTGCAAATCTACAAAAAAAGGAGGTATTATTTCTCTACAGATAGTAAAGCAAAATTAAAATAGATGCCTATACACCATTCGTTTTGAGGAACAGGGTAATACTATTTTTTAGAATAAACTGGCTAGCTGTTATGGTTCAAAATAGTTTGCATTTGTTGTTGCAAATGATAAGCTTCTTTTGCTGCGGCTTTTGCAAAATCCTGTTGGTCTGAGGCATATATAATTCCTCTAGAAGAGTTAATTAATAGCCCAATATTTTGATTCATACCGTATTTACAAACATCGTGTAAATTACCACCTTGTGCGCCTATTCCAGGAACTAATAAAAAATTATTGGGAACCAAAGTTCTTATTTCTTTAAAATAATCAGCTTTTGTTGCTCCTACTACATACATTAGATTTTCATTATTCTCCCACGAGCTTGAAGTTTTAATCACATTTTTATAAAGTACTTCATAATCCGTTTTTTGAGTCTGAAAATCGAAGGCTCCTTTATTAGAGGTTAATGCTAACAATATCGTATGTTTATTTTTAAAAGATAAAAAAGGTTCTACAGAGTCTCTGCCCATGTAGGGAGCAACGGTAACCGAATCAAACCCTAAATCTTCAAAAAAAGCTTTGGCATACATCGTTGATGTATTTCCAATATCTCCACGCTTAGCATCTGCTATGGTAAATATTTCAGGATAATTATTATTAAGATAGCGAATTGTTTTTGTCAAGGATTTCCATCCCTTTAAACCGTAGGCTTCGTAAAATGCGGTGTTGGGTTTATAGGCTACTGCTAAATGATGAGTCGCGTCAATAATTTGTTTATTAAACTCAAAAATAGGATCTTCTTTGTCCAGGAGATGTTTAGGAATTTTATCCATATCTACGTCCAATCCTATACACAAGAATGAATTCTTTAAATGAATTTGATGTGTTAATTCCTGACTCGTCATTTTAGAAAGTTTCTCCTGTTTCTTTTAACTTTTCGGTATTATTTACCAATTGTAGTTCGTCTATAATTTTTTGAATATCACCATTAATAATATTACTTAAATCATACAATGTTAAATTAATTCTGTGATCCGTGACTCTTCCTTGAGAATAATTGTAAGTTCTAATTTTAGCACTTCGATCCCCACTAGTAACCATGGATCCTCTTTTGGCTGCATCCTCAGCTTGTTTTTTTGCCAACTCTAAATCGTATAATCTTGATCGAAGAACTTTAAAAGCTTTTTCTTTATTTTTATGTTGTGACTTTTGATCTTGACATTGAGCCACTAATCCAGTAGGCACATGTGTCAATCGAACTGCAGAGTAGGTCGTATTTACGGATTGTCCCCCAGGTCCTGACGAGCAAAAATAATCAATACGTACATCTTTCATTTCTATTTGAACATCAAATTCTTCAGCTTCGGGAAAAACCATCACTGTAGCAGCACTGGTATGAACTCTACCCTGAGTTTCGGTTTGAGGAACACGTTGAACTCGATGTACACCAGCCTCAAACTTTAATACTCCATAGACATCTTCTCCTGTTATTTCAAACTGAATTTCTTTAAATCCACCGCTGGTTCACTCACTAAAATCTACCACACTAGTTTTCCAGCCTCTACCCTCACAATACTTAGTGTACATTCTAAAAAGATCTCCTGCAAAAATACTGGCCTCATCACCTCCGGTTCCTGCTCTAATTTCCATCACAGCATTTTTGGCATCTTCGGGATCCTTTGGAATTAATAAAAATTTAATTTCTTCTTCAAGTAAAGGGATTCTTTCTTTTGCTTCATCCAATTCCATTTTTGCCATTTCAACCATTTCAGGATCACTCCCGTCCGAAATAATTT
>Ga0233444_10000074_pt1 | contig 125470 bp, 124 predicted proteins | sample SI_124_October20_6_FD_182792 | JGI IMG/M metagenome (GOLD analysis project Ga0233444, IMG submission 182792) | Seawater microbial communities from Saanich Inlet, British Columbia, Canada - SI_124_October2016_10_MG | ecosystem: Environmental > Aquatic > Marine > Inlet | place: Canada: British...
GCCACGAATCGGATGTTGGGGTGACGGGCCGCCTCGTGGAGAATGGCCGCGTCGTAGTCCCGCTGGCGGACCCGGCTGTACACCCTGCGGCCGTTCGGCGATGTGCCGTTCGGGCGTTGGAGTTTGCCGACGGTCTCCCAGCCGGGAAACCGGACCTCCAACTGATCCCACGTTTGGTCGGCCAGGTGAGCAAAGGGGGCGTCACGCGTCTCCCAGAATGCCCAGGTGCGGTCGTCGCCCACCTCGAAGTCGCGGTCGATCACGATGACCTTGCGATGCTCGTTGGGTCGCTGCATGACCTGCCACAGCGCGCTCAACCCAGCGCAGCCGGCGCCGGCGATGATCAGATCGGCGTCCACCGCATTCATGGGTGAGGGTCTAAAAGTCGGCCCGGACGATGTCGCTCGTCGAAAGGCCATCGTCGGGGTCATCGGGATTTGTATCGAGACTGGGAGAGAGTTCGGGGCTCGTCTCGATCTGCTTCTTGGTGAGCTGCAAACCGCCCGCGACCACTGTGCCGTAGACGGTGAGGAAGAAGACGAAGACCCCAACGCCGAAGATGACGAGGCTCATGAGTCGACCTTCTCGCGCTCGGCGACCGCGACCGGGACTTTGGCCGGTGCGACGATCAGGGTGCCGAGGGAGTGAATCGACGGGACCCAGAGGCCGACGAAGATGCCGGCGTTCTCTTCGCCGAGCACGAAGTAGAGGTACACGGAGAAAAGGAACGAGAAGAAGCCAGCAGCCAGGAATGGAAGCTTCAGACGGAAGTCCGGTGGCAGGTTGTTGAACAGGGATTTCATGGGTCGTCCTTCGGTTGAGATTATTTATCACACTATAGCATGAATAAAACCGAAGGGGAGAACGGGCATGCCACGATCGCGATAGTTGATGATCGAGCGGGCGGGTGTTGCAAAACGCCGGAGCTCGAAGCGCCTTCAGGCGTCCCCGCGCCTAAGATCGCCGTATGAAAATTGTCGGCCGAATCGCCCAGACAGTCGCAGCTCTCTGGATCCTCAACGTCTGGTTCAACAGATTCAACAAAGACACCGGCTACCGCGGTGGCGGCGCGACCAACATGCAAGAAGAATTCGAGGAGTACGGCTTCTCGAAAAACCAGATGTACGCCGTCGGCGCCGCCAAGGTCAGCCTCGCCACGCTCATGCTCGCCGGACACGCAGTGCCCAAGCTCGTCCGCCCCGCCTCTACCGGCCTTGCCTTGTTCATGCTCGGAGCAATCGGCATGCACGTCAAGGTGAAAGACCCGATCAAGCGTTCAATGCCCGCAATCACGGTCCTGACCTTGTCAACCGTGGCGGCTCTGACTGCCGAACGCGACTGACAACAGCCTTGCCGTCGCGCAGATCACTGCGTGACGAACAGGAACACCAGCATTGCGTTCAACAGCGCAAGGCTGCTCGCAGGAATCATCAGCCGCGGCGCATCGTGAATCCGGTACCGGGCAACGAGTCCAAGCAGCATCATGATCGTGAGCCCAGCGGCGGCAACGGCTCCAATTGGGGCCACGAAGATCCCGATCAGGACTCCTGCTGCACCCAACAGCTGCATTGAGCCGACGAACACTCGCAACTGAGGCATGCCATACCGTTCGAACTCACGGCGCGGCCGAGCGGCGAACAACGTCTCGGCCCCGTAGTACAAAAACGCCAGTGCGGAGACCGCAGCGAGAATTACCAGGAGCATGCGACGGCTGACTGTCTGGCTCCGTCACCGATGCGGCCAAGGTGCCAACACATTCGTCGGGTTCTGCATCCGGTTGCCATCAATCTGGGCTCTCGGCACTGCTGGGATCGGCTGCGCGCAGAACCTCGGCCGCACCTGGTGGAAGCGGCTGGCGAAACAGGCCGCTCGGCACAGGAGCTCCGGCCCGGACCAGCGCCAGGTGCCAGGACGGCGATGATCCCAGTGTCCAACGCAGACCGCTCACGACGCTGCCGCCGATGCGGGATCGCGCTGGTGACGGGTGCAAGCCGAGAATGTCGGTGATCCGCGACGGGATGATGGACACCGCCGCGTCGGACAGCGGTCGGTAACCCAGCTTCACGCCGAGCGGGAGCGGCGGATCGCGGAGGAACGCCGTCGCGCTGGCCTGATCGTCTGATGCGCACAGTGCCGGGTGATCAGCAACCCACGCCGACAGTTCACGCGCGGTGAGCGGAAGGGGAGACGCCCCGAGCAGGGCTCCGATCGTGGCCTGCTCGGTGACGAATTGATCTGCCTCCTGCACCGAGAGCTGCTCTGGACCGAACGTTTGATACGCAGCGAGAAACGAGTCGGTCAACACGTTGTGCACCCACGCGGCCAGTTCGGGATGTGCGGCGCTGTACTGCTTGCCTCGTGCCGACTGGCCCCGGACAGGACGGTGCGCCGAACGCACCTCCGCGACGGCAGCTTCCACCTCTGGGCGGGCGCCGTAGGTGGTCTCGGTGACGTAGAACGATGTCCGGTTGAGGCGTCCGAACGGATCGCTCCGGTAACGAGAGTGCTGCTCGACGCCGGCAACAACCTCGGGATGGGCGGCCTGAACGAGCAGCGCCCGGATCCCACCGACGAACGCCGCGGTGTCTCCGATCACGCGCCACGAGATCGAGTCGGGGCCGAGCAAGCCGGGGTCGCCCTGATAGTCGAGCGTCTTCTCGAGCGGTGACGGACCGTGGGAGAATAGCGACGTGGTGGCGGACACGACCTGATCGCGGAGGTAATTGATCACGTTGCCCTTCCCGATCGCATTCGATTGATCTGCTCGGTGGGTGGAGTGGGGTCGACGGGGAACATGGTGCACTTCGCAATTGCTGTCCGGTCGACGTCCGACCGGCCCGTAGCTTAGCTTTCTTTAGTGTGAATTAGGGGCGTGGGCTTCTGCGTTGATCCCGCCGCCCTTTTCGACAACTTGGATCACCACGCTTGTACCTTGGACACCCATGGCGAACCAGAAGCTGACCCCACTGCAGGAAACCGAAGCGAAGCGGCGCGCAGCAGCCGCTGCAAAGGTCAACAAGCAGCCACGTATCTTCAGCGAGGCCGAGAAGGCCACCCGCAAGGAACGAGTCGGCAAGGCCAAAGATGCGCTCGCTCGTTCAGTCGGAACCAAGGGTGATCACGTCACCGCTGGTCGCGCCGCACTCAAGAAGTACCTCCAGAACATGAATGAGCCGAACCAACCCGACGACGCGCGGTTCGAGATGCTCATCGAGGCACCGTTCAAGGCGCCGCCGAAGAAGCGCGAAAACAACCGCGGATTCTGAGTCGACGGCCGCGCGGCCGTCGACCCGCTGCTCACTCTCTGCTCAGGCCAGGCGGTTTCCGTTCTCGCAGGCAGCCTTGAGCCCGCTATTGAAGCGTTCAAAGTCGCGTCGGAGACCGACCTTGATCATGTCAAAGGTTGCCTGCGCATCGGTTCCGTGGAAGGTCTCGTAGTGGTGGAGATCGGTACCGTCGGGCGTCTCGGTGAGTGTCCACACATGTCGGGTGAGGAACCGCTCACGATCCGGTGAGCCGCCCTGCCACTCAAGCCGGTGGGGCGCGCCGACGGCCACCACGTCGACGTCGTAGGTGGTCTCGCGGTCGGCGTCCGTCGGCCGTGTCGTGACCGTCACCGTGGATCCCGCAGTGCCGGCGCCCTGCGCATCCACGACATATGGGTTCCAATCGCCGTATCGGTCGAGGTCGGTCAGCACCTTCCACACGTCTGCGACAGGTGCTGCAATCGCGAGCCCAGTGTCGATCCGGAGCACGGGACCGTCGCCATCGGCCGTGGCAGCAGCATCCGAGGAGCGGTTGAACGCGTCCGCAGAAGGATCCCGAAACTGCGCCGAGGCTGGCGTCACGCGCGGCCGAACAAACGTGACGCCAGGACTCTCGTCGATGCCCTTGTGCGCGTACGGGTCGTCCCCGGTCACGGGAACGATCGCCCGCGTGTCCGCAGTCCCGACCTCGATGCCCTTGCCAACCTGCCACGGTAGGAGCGACCAGGCATTCATGTAGTGGTTGACCAACGCCATGCGCGTCCCGTTCGACCGATTGCGAAACGAGCGGTGCAACAGATATCCGTTGAAGAAGACCACCGCACCGGCCCGAACCTCGACAGGAATGGCCTCGGCGTCGTCAAACCCGTATGCCTCGTCGCTGTGATCGAATTCCTCGACCTGGCCGTGAGCCCGCGTGGGATGGATCATCCCCGTGCGGTGTGACCCAGGGAGCACCCAGAGGCAACCGTTGTCGACCGTGGCATCGTCAAGTGCGATCCACGCTCCGACGAGCGACCGGTCCCGCGTCGGAATGAATCGTTCATCCTGATGCCACGCCTGACCCTGCAACCCGGGCGGCTTGAAGAAGAGCATCGACTGCATGCACTTCGTCCGGCCATCCCACCCTGGCAGGTGTGCTCCCGCAATGGTGCCGACGACCTCAGCAATCCCCGGATGCACCACTGCATCCTGAGCCACGGGACTCACCCAATGCGGGAAGTGAACGGCCAAGATGTCGCCGTCATCAGGTGGATTGCTCACCGGGTAGGTGCCGTCGGTAAACCCAGCGGCATCGTCGACAATCCGGGCACGTTCCTCGGCCGTGACCAGATCGTCGACGACGACATAGCCGTCGCGGATGAACCGTTCGGCGAGGTCGGCCGGCAATGGTCGTTGCGTTGCTGTTGAATCCGTGGCCGTCATGTCGGTGGCTCCCCAGAGGTTGATGGTTCAGAACTGCTGAGAGTCTGGCGCGTCCAACCCCGAGGTGTTCGACCAGCCGTCAACAGGCAGTGATCTGATGCGGTTACTGGGCGGCAATGGCATCCAGAATGTTGAGACGCCCAGCCCGTCGGGCCGGGAGCCAGGCGGCAACGACTCCGGCGGCGGCGGCGACGGCAACCAGCGTCAGAATCGAACCGACCGGGATGCTCACGCCGGAGGCGAAGGAATCGGGCAGACCCTGCACCACGCCGAAACCGAACAGCAAGCCGATGGCGACGCCCAACACAGCACCGAATGTGGCGACGAGCGCCGCTTCGAAGCGGACCATTCGCCGGAGCTGCCGACGGCTCATCCCGACAGCTCGAACGAGACCGAGTTCACGGGTCCGTTCGAACACCGACAGCGCCAGCGTGTTGGCGATGCCGATGAGGGCGATGATCACCGCAAGAGCAACCATGATGTTCACGATGGCGAGCGCCTCGTCGACGAACCCTTCGATCCGATCCCGGAACTGTTCAGAGGTCTCGACGTCAGCCTGCGGAAACTGCGCCGAGACCTGGTCGAGTACGGCGGTCAGCACTGCTGGGTCGGTCCGTCGTGCTGGCCTACGAGGCCGGGGTTGTCAGACCAGGATCTCCCAGCGAGACCTGAGCAGACCTAGTGGTCCACCGCCGTGGCACCCTCAGCGGTGCGGTTCCATCCGCCGTGGCCGACGGCGACGCCGCGCAACGCAAGGACGAGACACAGCATGACGGCGAGGGCGCCGGCGGCGATGCCAGCCGTTGAGGCGGTGTACGCAACCGTCTCCCAGCGAGCGTCAAGTTGGCCATCTCGCAGACGATTTCGGACGGCCCACAGACCGACGAGGCTCACGGCGCTGAGGATGACGATCGCTGCACTGGCGAAGGCCAAAGCAGAGCGACGCACCCATCGTGGCGGTCGTTCGCCGGCGTCGAAGCCGAACACAGCGACGACCGCGGCGAGGCTGGCAGCGGCAATGCCCAAGACGACGCAGAACGAAGCGATGGAGTCCGACGGCCGATGCCACGAAGCGGTCACCACTGCGACAGCGACCCCAATCGGAAAGACAACCGTCACCAGCGCCACGACCGACCTCCAGCGCGGGGCTGTGACCATCACCAGACCGACGGCAACGGTCGTGGCGACCGTTGCATGACCGCTCGGAAGACTGTTCACGTCGCCTGCTCCGATCAGATCAGGACGCTCGAGGGCGACTCGCTTGAGAAGTTGGGTTGCAACGTTGGCGACTGCGATCGTTGTCAGCGCCGCAAACGCGAGGGCGACCCGTTTGCGCAACAACGCGACCATGCCAATCACCACGCACGCCAATGCGAGCGAGGCGACACTGATGATGTCGAGGAGGTCCCATGCCTCGGTGATGACCCCCTGAGTTTCGTGTTCCGCGCCGACGAGCGCAGCGTTGTCGAGTTCCTGGCCGAGGGTGGTGCGGACGAAGAAGACGTAGTTGCCGAAAAACACGGCCATCGACCCGGCGACCACGGCGAACAGCAATGACAGCCGGCTGCGCACCGGTGTCGCCGTTGGCGACTCAGGGGGCGGCCCGTCGATCACGTTGACCGCAGACATGGAGCGGTCACCCTCCGGTGCTGCTGGACGATGAACATCGACATTGGCTACCACACGAGCTCGGCTACACGGAGATCGCTGCACGCGTGTCGTAGGGTCGGCTCGATGGTCGAAGATGACGAACGGCAGCGACGAATCGAGTGGCTGGGACAGGTCTGTATTGGGCTCCACGAGCAGTTCGGTCCCCTCACCGAGGGCGCACCTGCTGCCTACATTCCTGAGTTGAGCAACGTCGACCCCGATCTCTTTGCGATCGCAGCGGTCGCTCTCGATGGTCAGGAACAACTCACCGGCGACCATGACCACCTGTTCACCATTCAGTCGATCTCGAAGTTGTTGCTCTATGGCCTGGCGCTCGAAACACACGGCCGTGAAGCCGTGCTCGAGCGCGTGGGGGTGGCGCCGACGGGGGATTTGTTCAACGCCATCGAACTTGACGAGGAACGGCATCGGGCGCCGAATCCCATGGTGAATGCCGGCGCGATTGCCATCACTGACATGGTGGGCGGGTCGCGCGAAGAACGCATCGAGGGGATTGCTGCGATGTTCGAGCGGTACCTCGGACGGCGCCCTGAGATCGACGACGCTGTGTGGAAATCCGAACGTGCCACCGGCAACCACAACCGCGCCATTGCCTACCTGCTGCTCAGCCACGGCATCATCGAAGACCGGGTCGAAGAGACGCTCGACGTCTACTTCGCGCAGTGCTCGGTGCTCGTCTCCGCTCGTGACCTCGCAATGATCGGCGCCACGATCGCGAACAGCGGAGTTCACCCAGTGTCGGGAGAACAGATCGTGTCACCGCGAGTTGCTCGCGACATGCTGACCGTGGCCCTCACCTGCGGGATGTACGACTACGCAGGCGAGTGGGCGTACACGGTCGGCATCCCGGCAAAGAGCGGTGTGGGCGGTGGGATCGTTGGCATCATCCCGGGGGCCGGTGCGGTCGCGGTGTTCTCGCCGCGGCTCGACGAGCACGGCAACAGTGTCCGAGGTCTTCGAGTGTTCGAGGCACTCTCCGAAGAGTTCGATATGCACCTCTTCGACTTCGATCGCCCGTGGACCAGAGCGTGAACCCCCGCCGTCACCAGAGCCAGCGTCTGGTGCCAGCTGCCATCATCGCCACATTGCTCGTGGTGTTGCTGGGGGCCGGAAGTGCCGGCGCCACATGGTCGATCGTCATCAGTCAGGTCGACGAGGGCGCTGACGGCGCGGCAGGGGAGATTGGCACCATCGCGTTGGTGCTCGTCGCCGTCGGTCTGGCCGTGGTCATTGTCGGCCCGGTGATGTTCGTCCGATCACGGATCCGGCGGCACCGATCGACGGACTGAGATCAGCGAGTCCCGAACGTGTCTTCGGGCGGCGATGACGCCATCTCAAAGGTGCCCTCGGCGCCAGGCGCTGGGCCCGTAATCGCCCAGGTCGCGCCATGGTCAGCGAGCGTCGCGTACGGGATCTTCTCACTCGGGTTGACGATCACATCGAACCCGTCCAAGCTGCCCCGCTCGGCACGCACGACATCGAGCATTTCGCCGAGTTGAGTTGCATCGACCTCGATGGGAAAGAGGCCGTCGAACCTGGCGGCGCGTGCAACTGGTTTACGGGCCTCGCCGCGCGCGGCAAACCACAGCGGGATACGTGGCTGCTGCACCGGGCGCGGGAGTGCAACGATCGAGTCAGCAGTGAAGTGCTCCCCGTGGAAGTTGACCTCCTCACCGGTCCAGAGCGCGCAGAGCAGCTCGACGCCTTCATCAAGTCGTTGGCCGCGAATCCGCGGGTCCACGATCTCGCCGAAGCCGCTCAGCTCGCGGCTGGTGTCGACTCCCAGCCCGAGGCCGAGTGTCAATCGTCCACTCGACAAATGGTCGAGCGTCGTTGTCTCCCGAGCGAGCTTGATCGGACGTCGACGAGTGATTGGGGTGACCATTGGACCGATCCGAAGACGCGTGGTGGCGGCCGCAATAGCGGCCATTGCGACCCAGGGGTCGGCAATCTCTTGGGGCTCACCGGGTCGACGAAGCACGTGGTCCCACAGGAAGACGGCATCCCACCCTGCCTCCTCGGCGGCAACGGCATGCTCAACAAGTCGTACGGGGTCAGCGAGCGCGCCGAATGGCGGCAGGAACAAGGCGTGCTTCATCGACAGATTCTCCCATCACACCCGTGCGGGTCGAGGGAGGCCACCCCAAGGGTCACCCGTCGATCGCACCGAGCACGATCAGGCCGTCCTTCACGGCTGCATCGCCCTGTGCGTTCAGCACTTCGAACGGAACCGTCGTGGTGCCATCTGGAGTCAGCGTGCCGGGCCACACATTGATCGTGATCGTCGAGGGCATCGCCACCATCGCGGCGAACCGACCAGTGATCCGGCGGACCAACTCAGGACGCCCGCCAGCGCAGGCGTCGACGACGGCAGTGACGCCGTGAGCCAATGTGGCGGTGCCGTGCAGGATGATGTCGGGAAGTCCGGCGGCCAGCGCCACCGCCCGATCGGTGTGGATGGGATTCCAGATCCGAGCGCACTCGGTATAGGTGTGCGCAGCGCCTGCAGCGATGTCGAGGCTGAAGGTCGACGGGGCACCGGTTCGTTCAGAGCCGGCGATGGCGGCCGGTGGCATCGGGTCGAGCTGATGGACGTCATCGGTCGGGACACCGAGATAGATGGCGTCCTGTGTCGTGGTGGCAACAGGTTGCCCGTCAGCGTCGACGGTGACGAGGCGGGTTGTTGCCTTTGCGCCCGGGCCGATGTCGGTGAGCGCCACAATCTGAAGCTGCGTGGTCAGCCGGTCGCCTGGCCGAACGAGGCGGTGAATCGTGATGTCGTGTGCGGCGTGAACTCCAGTGAGGACCTCCGCCGTGGTCATGCCGATGGTCGACGACTTCGACCGTGACGCGACGATGGCTTCCCATTCTGGACAGACGGGGAAGAGCGGGTGGGCAACGACAGCGTCGGGTTGCATCGTGTCGAAGTAGCGATCGTTGTGATCGCCGAGCGCGGCGGCGTAGGCCATCGTCCAGCGCAGGTCGACGTCGTGGACAACAGGATCGACAGCGAGGTCGAGGAGTGCAGTGGGAACAGGCATCGCTCAACCGAGAGTAATGCCGGCCGTGGTCGATGGAACTGACATCGCAGATGAGAGACTGGACGCGCATGGGCCGGTGGACGATCGAGGGTGACTATGCCGCTGACGGTGCGGTGTGTGTCCGCCAAGCATTCACGCCGGATCAGATGGAATGGGCTCGTGCCGCCATCGATGCCAACCTCGCCGATCTCTCGCCGCGCGCGAAGCGTGCGAGCGCCGCAGGAGATGGCGCATTTATCGAAGATTTCTGCAACTGGTCCCGACTGCCTTCGATGGAACGATTCATCAGGAGGTCACCCGGCGCTGAAATTGCTGCGGAACTGAGCGGCTCGGACACGAGTCGGCTCTACCACGACCATGTGCTGGTCAAGGAGCCGGGAACCAAGCAGCGCACGCCCTGGCACCAGGACCAGCCGTACTACAACGTGTCGGGCACGCAGAACGCCAGCATGTGGTTCCAGTCGACATCGACGCTGCGCTCGACATCTGGACCGATGGACTGGAATGGCCGCACTCGATGCCGCGCGACCATCTCGTCGAACCGGTGATCGATGGGCTGATCCTCCACTTCAGCGTCGAGCGCGCCGAACTGGGCGAGGTGCTGCATCACTGCCGCGATGCCGTGCAAGCAGCGCTCGACCAGCACTACTACGTCGGTGTCAGCCACCTGTTCGGCGTCGCGGCGATCGCGCTGATCCGCAGCGGCGACGCGAAGACCGGCGCGAAGTTGGTCGGCTCGATGATTGCGAATGGTCATCGACCGCGCGGCAATGCCAGCCACGCGCTGACTGCCGCGCTTGGCGACGCGGTCGATGGTTACGAGGCTGCAGGGGCGTTGCTGACCGTGTCGCAGGCCGGGCGCATTGCCGTCACCGCGTTGGACGCCGCGATCGAACGAATCGGGACATTGCCGTGATGTCCAACGGGACCGACGCACACAGATTCTTTCTCAGCCTGTCTCCCGTCTGAGAAGATGCGCCGATGCAACTCCTTCGCGTTGTCCCTGTCCCTGTCTTTGGCCCATTCTCTGGCATTGGCATTGGCATTGGCACTGGCACCGGCATTGAGGTCGTCGGATGACACTGCCACTCGACGACATTCGCGTCATTGAGATCGACAGCTGGATGGCAGCGCCAAGTGCCGCAGCGATTCTCTCCGACCTCGGCGCCGACGTGATCAAGATCGAGCCGCTCACCGGCGACCCGATGCGCAACACGACTCGCCCGGCCAAGGTCGAGGGTGCCTTCAAGGGCTACGACTTCCAGTTTGATGTGGACAACCGTGGAAAGCGGTCGATTGCTGTCGACCTGGGGTCTGACACGGGTCGCGACATCGTGCACCGCCTGTGCGAATCAGCAGACGTGTTCCTGTGCAACCTGTTGCAGCGTCGACAAGAAAAGTTCGGCCTGGCGCCGGAGCAGCTTTTCGCCACGAACAGCAAACTCGTTCACGCGACCCTCACGGGCTACGGCACCGACGGCCCCGAGGCCTGGCGCCCCGGTTACGACGTCACCGCTTTTTTCGGGCGATCCGGCCTCTACGACTCGATGCGCGATGGTGCCGAAGGACTGGTTCCGATGGCGCGGCCGGCACAGGGCGACCACACCACCGGCCTCGCGCTGGTCAGCGGCATCCTCGCCGCGCTGCGCCTCGCCGAACGCACCGGCAAGGGTCAGGTCATTGAGACATCGTTGTTCGAAACGGCGGCATGGACGCTGGCAACCGACTATGGAATCACCGCCGTCGATCAGGCACCCGTGCGCCGTCGCTCCCGGCAGCAACAGATCGTCGCGACCGCGAACCGTTACCCGTGCGCGGATGGCAACTGGGTCGTGTTCAACATGCCCGAGGCCAGTGCATGGCCGCGCTTCTGCGCCGCGCTCGGCCTCGACCACCTCCTCGATGATGACCGCCTGCAAGACATCAAAGGCCGTTTCGACAACATGGCCGAACTGGTCGAGACCGTCGACGCTGCGCTCGCAGCGAAGCCGCGAGACGATTGGGGTCCGATCTTCGACGAACATCGGTTGATCTGGGGCCCGGTCCTGGGGCTCCACGAAGTCACCGCCGATCCCCAGGCCGAGGCCATTGGTCTCTTCCCGACCATCGAGCACGACGAGCACGGCGAGTACCGGACGGTTCGAGCCCCGATGCGCATTCGTGACGTCGACATCTCGCCACAACACTCATCGCCACGAGTCGGCGAACACACCCGCTCGGTCCTCGCCAGCGCGGGTTTCGACGATGCGATGGTTGACCGGCTCGTTGCCGATGGGCACGTCGCCGAACAGTGAGTCTGAACCGCCCCGCCGAGCACTGACTCAGTCGACGATGGCGGACAGCGCAGCCAGCAGGGTGGTGACATTGCGCAACCGCGCAGTATGGCCCATCGTGCCGACCCGCCAGACCTTGCCAGCGACGGGTCCAAGTCCACCGCCGATCTCGATGCCGTACTCGGCGAGCAACCGAGAGCGGACCTGTGCCTCGGATTGGTCGCCCAGGCGTCCCTCCGGAATCGTGATCGAGCTGAGAGGTGCGAGCCGGTGGCCCTCGGCGGCGAACAACTCGAACCCGAGCCGCTGCATGCCAATCTTGACCGCGTCGCCGGCCGCTTGATGGCGGGCGCGTACCGCGTCGAGACCCTCGTCCAGCACGGCGCCGAGGCCGGCGTGCAAGGACATGATCATCGAGATGGGTGCGGTGTGGTGGTACGCCCGAGCGCCGGATCCAGTGACGTACCCGGCAATCATGTTCAGATCGAGATACCACGACTGCGGCTTCGGCAGAATTCGTTCGATCGCTCGATCTGACACCGTCAAAGGTGCCAGACCCGGAGCGACGCCGAGGCACTTCTGCGTACCGCTGTAGGCGATGTCGATGCTCCACTCGTCGATGCGCAGATCGACACCGCCGAGCGAGGTGACACAGTCGGCGAGCAGCAGCGCATCGCCTTTGGCCGCACCCATTGCTGCGATGTCACTCTGCACGCCGGTCGAGGTCTCGGCATGCACCATTGCGTACATCGCAGGGTTGGGATGTGCGGCGAGCATTCGTTCGACGTCGACCGGTTGGCCCCATTCGTGGTCAACGGCAATGGCGTCGGCGCCGGTGCGGCTGACCACGTCGACCATCCGCCCACCAAAGACGCCATTGACGCCGACCACGACGGTGTCGCCCGGTCCGACGAAGTTGACAATGGCGGCTTCCATCCCGGCAGACCCGGTTGCCGACACGGGAAACGTCAACGCATTCGTGGTGCCGAATACCGTGCGCAGCCGATCGTTGGTCTCATCGAGCAGGGCGATGAACTCCGGGTCGAGGTGACCGAGCATTGGCCTGCCGAGCGCCTGCACAGCCTCGGGATAGGGGTTGCACGGGCCGGGGCCCATGAGGATGCGATCGGTCAACGTCATGTCGCCGACGATATGCGTTGGCCGCGGTGCAACGCGAGCCTGGGCGCACGATTGAGTCCAACTGGGTGAGTAGGTCGATCGTTCCTGACCGGAAGGCGTGGGGTGACTGCATCCACAATAATTGCAATAACAAGAACCGGTTACACTCACGCCCGCAACCCGAATCGTCAGGAGACACGCCACATGTCAGAGAACACGACCGACCCGACCATTGCCGACAACAAGCCGGCAGTTGCTGACCTGACGGCTGGAGAGGAATACCACTGGTGTGCCTGCGGTCGGTCGAGCAATCAGCCATTCTGCGACGGTTCACACGTTGGCACCGATTTCACGCCCAAGGCGTTCACAGCGGAAACCGACGGTGCTGCCCACCTCTGCGCGTGCAAGCGCACGGGCAACGCGCCCTACTGCGATGGCAGCCACGCCCAGATCACCGCCGTCCAGGTCGGAACGACAGGATCAGCCGCCGCCGCAGCTGCAGCTACACCGCCACCGTCCGGCTCGGGAGCGGCGCCGACGGCTCGTTCGACGCCCGAGGAGCCCACCGTGGAGTTCATTCACCAGTTGGCTCGAGACGGCCTCACGAAGATCGGTCACCACGGAACGATGACGTCGATGGGGGTGCCACGCAAGGACCTCCCGCACTGGGACGACATCCAGATCATGGTGGCGCAGATGGCCACGAAGCCGCTGCTCGACGACGTCACCGTCGGCACCGAACTCGTCATCGGGCCGGAGGCCGAGCGGCCGCTCCACCTCGACATCCCCCTGTTCGTCTCGGACATGAGTTTCGGTGCGCTGTCCGAAGAAGCCAAGGTCGCTCTCGCCACGGGTGCCGAATTGGCCGGGACGGGAATCTGCTCGGGGGAAGGCGGCATGCTTCCCGAAGAGCAGCGGGCCAACAGCCGATACTTCTACGAACTGGCCAGTGCCCAGTTCGGCTACCGAGAAGAACTCCTGTCGTCCATCCAAGCCTTCCACTTCAAGGGCGGCCAGGGCGCGAAGACCGGAACGGGCGGACACCTGCCCGGGTCGAAGAACGTCGGCAAGATTGCTGAGGTCCGCGGCATCGAACCGGGACACCCAGCCGTGTCGCCGCCAACCTTCACCAACCTGCACAGTGTCGATGACTTTCGTCGATTCGGTGACCGCGTGCGCGAGCTGTCCGGCGGCGTTCCCATCGGTATGAAGCTCAGCGCCAATCACGTCGAGGCGGATCTCGGATTCGCACTTGATTCCGGAGTCGATTACGTCATCCTCGACGGCCGCGGAGGTGGCACCGGCGCCGCACCGACGATGTTCCGCGACCACATCAGCGTTCCGACCATTCCAGCCCTCGCCAGGGCTCGCCGCTTCCTCGACGACGCAGGGGCAAGCGGGCGCGTCACGTTGATCGTGACCGGCGGGTTGCGCGTCCCCACTGACTTCGTCAAAGCGCTCGCTCTCGGCGCCGATGGCATCGCGCTGTCGAACTCAGCCATGCAGGCCATCGGCTGCGTGGGTGCTCGAATGTGCAACTCCAACAACTGTCCGACCGGGATCGCAACCCAGAAGCCAGAACTCCGAGCCCGACTCGACGTCGCAGCATCGGCCCAACGCCTCGCAACGTTCTTCAGTGCATCGGTCGAACTCATGTCGGTGATGGCGCGTGCGTGCGGCCACGATCACCTGTCGAAGTTGAACCAGAACGACCTCGCCACCTGGGATGACAAGATGGCCAAGCTCAGCGGTGTCCGCTTCGCGGGCTACCAGTCGGTTGACGTGTAGTCCTTGAGGAACTGGCCCCACACATGAGTGCCGGTGTTCAATCCGTCGATGATCGGATCGACGATGCGCGCTGCGCCGTCGACGATGTCGAGCGGGGGATGGAACCGTTGCTCAGCGGTCTTGGCCTCGGCGATGGCAACAGGGTCCTCGTCGCTGACCCAGCCGGTGTCGACGCTGTTCATATTGATGCCCGAGTCGTGATAATCGGTCGCGGACGTCCTCGTCATCATGTTCAACGCGGCCTTTGCCATGTTGGTGTGCGGGTGCTTGGTGGTCTTCCGCGGCCGGTAGAACTGACCCTCGACGGCTGACACGTTGACCACGTGTTTGTGATCTCCGGGGGTTGCCTCCATCAACGGCTTCAGTCGGGCGTTCAACACGAACGGCGCCACAGCATTGACCAGTTGCGTCTCCAGCAGTTCGACCGCCGACACTTCGTGGAGCTGCAGTCGCCATGAGTTTCGGCCACGAAGATCGACCTGCTGCAGGTCTTGATCGAGTTGGCCCGCAGGAAAGAGCGAAGCAACAGTCGGGCGGTCCTCGGGCAGCAGCATCGCCTGGGAGAGCTCGGCAGCGCGAGTGAGGCCCGGAACGTCGGTGGCCTCGGCGGCGGGTGCGAGCGCAGCTGATCTGTCCTCGCCGAGCGGGAGGGAGGGCGCGGCGTTGCGGAGTGTTTCGTACGAGCCGACGAGTTGCAGGACATCGGCCGGCAGCGACTCGAGGGCCGCTGTTTCGCGGTCCATCATGTGTTCGTAGAAGCTTGGCGGTCGGCGCACGGTCTGGCACGCATTGTTGACGATGGCATCAAGTCGCGTGCGCGTCGCGAGGAGGTGTGCGCAGAAGGCCTCCACGCTTGGGGTGTGGCGGAGGTCGAGCCCGAAGATTTCGAGTCGGTCGCCCCAGTCGGCGAAGTCGGGCTCTGCCGCGTACCGCTCCGCAGCGTCACGCGCGAAGCGCGTCGCCACAATCAGCTCGGCTCCGCAGCGCAGCAGCTTGATGCCGGCCTGGTACCCGATTTTCACGCGGCCACCGGTCAGCAACACGACCATCCCCGACATGTCGGCCAGTTCGCCGCGCTTGGTGTAGTTGAGCGCCGCACAGCTGGGGCAGAGCTGGTCGTAGAAGTGGTGCACTTCGTGATAGCGGACCTTGCAGATGTAGCAGTGCTGAGGCTCGAGCGTCTCACGAAACGCTGGCCGGTCCGGATCATCGGCGACGTCGCGCTGCTCAAAGTCGCCCGGTGCGAACACGTCGGGCGTGGTGAACACCGGCTTACTGCGCAGCGTACGGATGCCGGTTTCGCCGAGCACGTCGTCATCTCGTTGAGTGCGCTCGTTGCGACGCTGCTGCTGCAGCAGCTTGGTGCGCCGCCGGCGAATCTCCGGATCGGGACAGAACACATCACCGGCCGCATTGAAGAAGTCGGCCTTTTCGTCAGCGTCGAGTTCGTTGGCCATTTCCGGAGCAGCAATGACCTCGCGCAGCACCGCCATCGCATCAAGCAAGCGCCGGCGCACCTCGTCGTTCGCTCCCTCGGATCCGGTCACTCCCGAAACCTACCGGCGAGCGGGCGCCACATCCGTTCCACGAGATTCCCTCCCACCGCGTGCGCGCCGGGTCCACGGGGAGACCTGGAGGGAAGTCAGCCGAGGCGGTCGAGGATGTTGCGCGTGATCTGCTCGATCTGTTCGTCCCGCCCGGCGAGGCCGTGGGCCCAATCAGTGGAGCCCGAAGTGATGACCGTGCCGCCGCCGGGGGAGACGTAGCTCCCGAGCATCGCCTGGCCAGCAGCGATCTTCTTGACCGCCGCTGGATCCCGAGAGTCGAACACCCGTGACGCGAGGAACTCGATCTCGGATGGCTCATGCGGCTTCGGGGGCCGACCGGCAGTCGTCCGCGTGAAGTGGGCAGCAGGAACCATGCCCAAGATCTCGAACGAGGCAGGCGTTCCGTCGACGCCCGTCGGGTGCGGCAGCCCGTCGACAACGGTGTACTCACAGCCGTCGCATTCGTACCCAACCGTGGTTGCAGCTGCGCCGAGTACGTCGCCGTAGTCGATCTCCGTGCCGTCGAACATCCAGTGCTCGGGGCGATACACCGTGTAGCCGCCAGCACCATTGGTGACGCGCTTGCCGATGCGGTGATAGCCGCCACGGGTGAAACTCACCCCGGTCATCTGGTTCTCAGGGCGGCCGATCAGATGATCGGACCAGATGCTCGTCAGCTCACCGATGCGGTCCGTTCCATACACCGGATCATCCTTGAACTGCCCTTTGTACCCGACCATCACCGTCGCTGGGCCGTCGTTGTCAGGGTCTTCCATCCGCACCTGCCACAGCGCGGTGTTGCCCGAAAAGAATGCGACGTTGCCACCACCAGCGATGAACGATTCGACCGTGTCGCGCATTGGACCGGACCAGTACTCGTCGTGTCCGACCGACAACAACAGCTGGTACCTGTCGACGATGCCCGGATGCTCCTCGAGGTCGGCGTTGGTCATGACATCAATGCCGTAGCCGTTGCGCTCGGCCCAGGCGAGGAACGGCCACTCCCAGTCCGGCCACCCAGCCGATCCCGCCCACCCGGAGAGATGGTTCATCCGGATGTAGCCGACATGGGCATTCATGTCGCGGTCGGGTGGGTTGGTCGTGGTCACTCGACGACCTGCTCCGGCGGGTTTGAACAGGTACCCGCGCGCCATCGGACGTTGCAGGGAGGCACGGGTGTTGCCGGTGTAGAGATTGCGGCCGGCGAAGTCGTTGTAGGCGTGCCACGTATTTGTCGCGAGTTGCAACAGAATCGTGTTGGCCGAATTGGCGCTCGGACGCACGACGAAGAACGCGTGGCTCTGTCGAGTCTTGCCGTCGACATCAATCGTCAGTTGGACCTCGTAGTACCCCGATGACCACTGATCGTCGGCGGTCACCGTTGTCGCAACCGGCCAGTTGCAGCCGTGGGCGTCAGCGTCGCGCGGCGTCGCGTGGTCACCGGCATCGACGGTGTCGGTCCACAGCACCGTCCGCTCAGCGCCGAGACGGGCGATCTCGACGTCGACCGGTCGGCCGCCCGCAGATGACAGATGCAGTGCGACGCCTGCGCCCGCCGTGATGGATTGGGGCCAGCAGTACCCGGTGACAGTTTCGATCGCCATGGACTGATCCTGGCACATGGTCCACCGGCCCCTTCGGCCGTGTCGGGCGTCACGTCGATGATATGCGAGCATCTGAGTCAACCCGCCGCGCTGCGCGGCGGCACGACGGATGGAGTGCCCATGACGAAGATTCCCGCCACGATCGATGAAGTGACTGTCGAATGGCTGGCCGCGGCCACCGGACTCGCCGTCACCGGACTCGACGCCGAGATCATTGGCGTCGGTATTGGCGTCAGTAGTGCCGTCTACCGCCTGCACCTCAGTGGCACCGACGTTCCCAAGACCCTGGTGCTGAAACTGCCGGCGCTTGACGAAGCGGCAGTGTTCACGAGCTCGATGCTGCGGATGTACGAGCGTGAGGTCAAGTTCTATGAAGAGCTCCGGGAGCGCTCGCCGATCGACGCGCCACAAGGGTTCGGAGGTGCCGTGTCAGAGGACGGAGCTTCGTACTTTGTCCTGATGGAAGACGAAGGCGGGCATCGAGTCGTCGACCAGATCGAAGGGATGGAGATCGCCGATGCCGAGCGTGCCGTCGACGAACTCGCTCTCTGGCACGCAGAGTTCTGGGGTGATGCGGAACGGTTCGTCGAGACCGGCGCTGCGGTGAGTCTGGCCGACCCGATCTACCTCGCCGTCTTGCCCGTCGTCTTCGCCGAAGGCTGGGAGAAGGTCAGTTCGCTGATGGACGTTGAGCCAGCGATCGCCAACGTGGCACCACGTTGGGCAGAGGCGATGCCCGCGATGTTGGCGACGCTGTCGACATCGCCCACCACGGTGATTCACGGCGACTACCGCGCTGACAACATCTTCTTCGCTGCAGATGGCCGCACGGTCCTCCTCGACTTCCAGCTGACCGGTCTCGGTTCGCCGTCTTACGATCTGGCCTACTTCGTCACCCAGAGCCTCTTGCCTGACGTCGCGGTCGCCCACGAGCGAGCCCTCTTTGATCGGTATATCGCCGCGCTCCACGCTGCAGGCGTATCGCCTGCCGAAACCAATCGTCTGTGGGAGGACTACCGGCTGGCCGCGTTGTTCTGTCTCGTCTATCCGATCGTTGCCGCCCGGGGGATGGACTTCGACGACCCACGTCAGTTCGCGCTGATCGAAACGATGAACCGGCGGTGTGCACGAGCCATCGACGCGTTGGACCTCGAATCACTGCTCGACGCGTGACACCGATGTCGTGCGCTCGTCGATCGAGGACGCTGGCTGCCAAGCTCGGTACCCGATGACACTCGATAACGATGAACACCGTGCCGCGATTGCCGAAGGTGTTGATCGCGTCTGTGCTGACTTCGACGATGACTACTGGTCGCAGAAGGATCGCGACCATGAGTTTCCCTGGGACTTCTACAACGCGATGGCCGCCGGTGGATGGGTTGGCATCGCGATCCCCGAGCAATACGGCGGCGGCGGCCAGGGGATTGCCGAAGGTGCACTCGTCTTGAATCGTGTCGCAGCGTCGGGCGCTGCAATGAACGGCTCGACCGCGCTGCACTTGACGATGTTCGGCCTCGCCCCGGTCATCAAGTTTGGCAACGACCAACTCAAGGACACCTTTCTTCCCCGAGCAGCGGCAGGCGATCTCCACGTTGCCTTCGGGGTGACCGAACCGGATGCTGGGACCGACACGAGTCGCATCTCGACGCGCGCCACCGACGACGGAATGGGTGGCTTCATCATTTCGGGTCGCAAGATTTGGACGTCGAAGGCACTCGAGTCTGAGGTCTGCCTACTGCTCGCCCGCACCGACGGAACGCCAGGCGAAGGGTTCGGCGGTCTGTCACTGTTTCTTGTCGACCTCGACCCGCAGTATTGCGACATCGCGCCGATCCCGAAGCTCGGGCGCAATGCGGTGGCGTCGTGTGAGGTGGCCTACGACGATTTACCGGTCGAAGGCTGGCGCCTCGTCGGTGAACGCGGCCGCGGATTCCACCACATCCTGCACGGACTGAACGCCGAACGTATTCTGCTTGCCTCGATGGCCTGCGGGATCGGGGAGGTCGCTCTGCGGCGAGCCATCGCGTACGCCCAAGAGCGCGAGGTCTTCGGTCGCCCCATCGGCAAGAACCAGGCGATCTCGCACCCGTTGGCCAAGGCTCACATGGACCTGCAGGCGGCGTACACGATGATGCTGGTGGCCGCTGAGCGTTATGACGCCGGGCTCGAATGTGGCGAGCAGGCCAACACCGCCAAATACCTGGCAGCCGAGGCGTCGTTCTTCGCTGCCGATCAAGCGATCCAAACGCACGGCGGTTTGGGCTACGCCACCGAATATCACGTTGAGCGGTATTGGCGCGAGGCTCGGCTGCAACGACTTGCGCCCGTCAGCCAAGAGATGACGCTCAACTACATCGCCCAGAACGTCCTCGGCCTCCCCAAGTCCTACTGAGACAACGTCGAGCGGGCAGTTGGGACCGGTTTCAACCGATGTCGCGACGTGCCAGTGCGCGGACGCCGACGGTGAGACCGACGACAGCGAACGCGGTCAACACGACCAGCGGCACGATGTCGAAACTGCTACCGGGAAGCGCCGGAACGTGTTCGAACGGCGACAGGTTGCGAACCCACTGGGGGAGCTCGAGCAGCGGCCCGAAAAGACCGATCACGACTAGCGCCGCCAGCACCGCCCAGGCCGCGTTCGCCGCGTGTCTCGAGTAACCGATGAGCAGTGTCGTGACGCCGCACAGCACCCAGAGTGCGGGCGTCAGCACGAGGGCACCGGCCACGATGCGCGCGATCTGTCCAACGTCACCGCTGACCAGGGCGAAGCCCACTCCGGTAGCGACACCCGACACGGCCATGATGGCCGTCACCCCGACGGTTGCCACGACGAGGTGGCTCATCGCCCATGTGTGCCGAGCGGTCGGAGTGGCGAGTATCCAGTCGGCGCGCGTCGCTGCCTCTTCGGATCGGAGTCGAAGGACGGACGAGATCGCAAACCCTGAGGCGATGAAGGCGAGCATGAACAGCGCCGTCGACAGGAACGCGTCGGTCGGCGACGCTTGACCCAGCTGCTCGAAGAAGTCCGCCATCTCCGGATTATCGGCAAAAAGCGTCTCGGCCTGATCGGCGATGATGCCATAAAAGAAACCGAAGAGCGCCAGGCCGACGAGCCACCCCGCAACCAAGGCGCGTTGCAAACGCACCGCAAGACCGAAGGTGGAACCGAGCCGTGGACCAGCCGTTGCATTGCCGATTCGCTGCGGCAGCATTCCGGCACCGACATCTCGACGTGACTGCAAGTGGATGGCGAGGGCGAGGAGTCCGGCCGACGCTCCCACCGGAATGACGAGTACCCACCAGCGTTCGTCAGCAAAGGCCCGGATGGCCTGCCCCCACCCGATGGGTGACCCCCACGAGAGCGCCGGTGCCGTGACGTCACCGACAGCGCGCACGACGAACATCACAGCGAGCACCGTTGATGCGAGCCCGAGCGCAGCGCGCGCCCCGCCGACCACTTGCGCAGCGATCGCTGCAACCGAGATGAAGACAGCGCCGATGCCGACCATCGCAGCACCGAAGGCCAGCGAGCCTGCGGTCGGCAGATCGGCCGCCAGCAGAACGGCCACCGCGCCGGCGGCGACAGCGACCACCACGAGAATCACGTGAACACACGTCGCAGCGAGTGGGGCATGGCGGCCGATCGGCGCAGCTCTGATCAACTCGATCCGCTCAGTCTCCTCTTCAGTCCGAGTGTGCCGCACCGTCAAAAAGATGCTCATGAGCGCCACGGCGATGAGCGTCCAGATGCTGAGTTCGTTCATCACCACCGCACCCGTTGTCGGTGTGTCGAGGCCGTACCCGGGCCCCGCCTGCACGATCAGCGCCGCGTTCCCGTCAACGAGCTCGGCGTACTGATCGAGGTCGGCTTGCGTGTCGTACAGGCCGACGATGCTCTGCGTCGTGGCAGCGACAAGTCCAACGATGCCGGCGAACCACCAGACGACCCGCACCCGGTCGAGCCGCATTCTGAGTCGAAGGAGCGCACCGAATCCGCTGAGCTGACCGTCTCGCTTGGTCGAGCCCAGTCGAGGCGCGGCGATCGGAGCGACTGCGGTGTCGGTCATGGCGTTGCTGTCGTGTCCTGGCCGTTGCTGTCCGAGTAGTGCATCAAGAACAGTTCTTCAAGTGTCGGCGGTTGGCTGACGAGAGAGACCACTCCGGCCTCTCCGAGCTGTCGCATCACCTCGTCGATCGCACTCCCGTCGACGTCGAAGCGGAGTCGGTCATCGTCGACACGGACCCGATGGACGCCCGCTCGAGTGTCGAAGTCCGTCAGTGGCACCCGCGTGCGTACATCGATGCTGGTGCGGGTGAGTGAACGAAGCTCATCGAGGGTGCCGTGCTGTACCGCTCGACCCTGCCTGATGATCGTGACGCGGTCGCACAGGGCCTCCACCTCGGCAAGGATGTGGCTCGACAACAACACCGTCGTTCCGTCGGCAGTGGCTTCGAGGATGCACGACTGAAAGACCGATTCCATCAGCGGGTCGAGGCCCGATGTGGGTTCGTCTAAGAGCAGCAGATCGACGCGCGACGACAGCGCAGCGATCAGTGCGACCTTCTGCCGATTCCCCTTGGAATAGGTGCGGCTCTTCTTGCGCGGGTCGAGTGCGAATCGCTCGATCAATTCATCACGGCGTCGATGATCGATGCCACCGCGCAGCCGCCCGAGCAGGTCGATGATCTCGCCGCCCGACAGCCCGGGCCACAGATTCACATCCCCAGGGACATAAGCGAGGCGGCGATGGAGCTCCACGGCGTCAGCCCACGGGTCCGCGCCGAACAGCCGGGCCACGCCACTGTCGGCCCGAAGGAGCCCGAGCAGCACGCGAATCGTGACGGTCTTGCCGGCCCCGTTCGGGCCGAGAAACCCGTGGACGTCGCCTGGCTCGACGCGGAGATCAAGCCCGTCAAGTGCTCGGGTCGGGCCAAAGGCCTTGGCGACGTTCACCAACGAGATGATCGCCGAGTCGGCGCCGCGTGGGTCGGACATCGTCAACTAGTCGAGCAACTCGACGAGGAGGTCGCGCATCGAGACGATGCCGTACAGCGCTCCGGTTTCATCGCGCAGAAGAATGTGACGGATGTAGTTCTCCATCATTTCCGCCGCGACGTCGGCGATCGTCGAATCAACCGTTGCCCAAAGAAGGTGGTCGCTCTCGATCGATGCAACGGTTGCGGTGTCGAGGTCGACATCGTCAGCGACCGCTCGGACGATGTCGCGTTCGGACACCACCCCTTCGACGGCGTCGCGCGTCCCGACGACGAGGAGGCTCACGTCATCCTCGGCGAGCGATGCAGCGGCAGCGCGCAGCGTTGCCCCCGGATCGATTGTTGTGATGCGGTCACTCGCCACCGATTTCACGGGGCGCACCGCGAAGAACATCTCTGCGTCGCTCATGACTCCATGATGCAATATGTCGCCGACCCGCGGCCAGAGAACAAGGTCCTGTCCGTGTGTCAGCGGCGGGTGTCAGCAGACGGCGCGGACGTATGGGTACGGGTTGACAGCAGTGCCGCCGCCGGGATGGATCTGGAGGTGGAGATGAGGTGTGCCCGCGTTGCCGGTCTGGCCGACGGTGCCGATCTGCTCGCCCTGAGAGACAGAGCGGTTGCCGCCTGTGAAGCCCAGCAAGTGTGCGTAGTAGTACTTCGTGCCGCTGTTGCCGGTGACCCAGGCGGCGTTGCCGCCCAGGCGGTTGGTGGAGAATCGAACGGTGCCTGATTCAGCCGCCACGAGCGTGGTGCCTGATGGCGCAATCATGTCGACACCCTGATGGCGGCGCCCACCGGAGCGGGGGGCTCCCCACGTGTTCGCGAACGCATAGTTGCCGCGGATCGGGCAGGTCATCCCCCGACCAGCGTTTGATGGCGGCGAAGTCGCCGGTGGGGCGCTTCCACCCGAGCTGCCACTCCCGGCACTGCCGCCGGAACTTCCGCCGCTCGAACCGGAGCTTCCCGATGATCCGGATGATCCCGAGTTGCTGTTCGAACTGGCCGCCGCGGCCGATGCGGCGGATTGACGATCGGCTGCGGCCTGGGCCGCGGCTGCATCCTGGCGCGCCCGTTCCTCGCGCTGGCGCTGCAACTCGCGTTCGATTGCTTCGTCGATCTGCCGCCGTTCCTCAACTTCGATGAGTCGGGCGATCTCGTCTTCGGTTCGCTGCTGCAAGGCGGCGTAGTCGATTGACGCCTGTTCCGCCTCGGCTTGACGCCGTTCGAGGCGGGTGCGGGCTTCGTCGACTTCCTTGATCACGGCATCGAAGTCGTCGAGTTCAACCGTTGCGGCCTCGACAGTGACTGCAGTCAGCACTTCGGCAGTCAGTTCGTCGTTGGCCTCGTCGAGGTCGCCGAGCAGAATGAAGCTGGACCCTCCTGACTGCGTGAAGCGACGCACCGCAGATGCTTCGAGTGACCGGCGCATCTCACTTGACTCGGCTTCAACTGCTGTCAGTTCCCGCTGGGCCTCGGCAATCTCCAGGCTCAGCGTGTCGATCAACGACTCAGCATCGAACAACGCCTGTGCGGCCTCGTTGGCTCGATCGCGGGCGGCTTGGATCTCGCGCGCGGCCTGCCGGGCTGCCTCGCTGTCGGTCTGCGCCTCGACCGGAATGGTCGAGCCCACCGCAGACAGCCCGAGCGTCAGCACCACCGTTGCGGCGGCGAGGCGGCGCGTCGACTGACGCGACCAGAGCGAGCGGGGCGACGTCACGGAACGCGACGATACAGCGCAGCGCGAGGCGGTGTCCGTCAGAGCCAGTGGTTGACGGTTTCGGTGACTCGTTCAGCAACTCGCTGGAAGAGCCCACGATCGGCCCATTCCTGTGGATCGAGCAGCACGCAGTGTTCGAGATCCTCGTCGAGGTGACGATCGAGCACCGCGACGACGTCGGGGTCGAAGACAACGATGTTCGCCTCGTCGTCGTGACGCAGCGACCGCTGATTGAAGTTGGCTGAACCCACTGAAGCGACGGTTCCGTCGACCGTCATCACCTTGGCGTGCATCATCGACACCTCGTACGTACGCAACACCACGCCGGCTTGCAGCAGACGCTGGTACGACGCCTCACCGGTGATCTGAATGAAGCGCTTGTCAGCGTGCGTGCCGGGAAGCATAATGTCGACCGAGACCCCACGTTCCACAGCGTCGACTAATGCCTGAGTGAGCTGTTCGCCCGGATTGAAATACGCCGATGCAATACGAATTCGTTGCTGTGCACACGCGATGAGCGTGATCATCAGCCGCCAGATGTCGTTGGATCCGTTTTCGGCAGCAGCCTGCACAACAGCACACGCCGTCGTGCCTGCGGGACGCGAGTCGATAACCGACTCAGACATCGGGTCGAAGCCGCTGTGGTTGTGGTCGGCCCAGTTGTCGATGAAGCCGGCCTGCAACCCCGCAATTGCCGGCCCGCGGACTCGCAGATGCGTATCGCGGTACTCGTGCTCGTTGCGTGCGTTGCCGGACCACTCGTCGGCAATCCCGACGCCGCCGATGAAACCAACGGTGCCGTCGACCACAAGGATTTTGCGATGCGTGCGGTTGTTCGCGCCGTTCAGCTGCGGAATCTTCTCGTCAGTGAACGGCCGGAACCAGCGCAACTCGCAGCTTGAGCCCTTGATCGTGTTGATCACCTGGGAATCGAGCTTGCGTTCGGCAAGCGCGTCGACCAATACCCGGACCCGGCATCCACGGTTTGCCGCACCGACCAGTGCTTGCGCGAAGCGGTCCGCGACATGGCCGCTCCAAAAGACGAAGGTGACGATGTCGACCGTCTGTTCAGCTCCATCGATGGCATCGAGCATCGCACCGAAGATCTCGTCGCCGTTGCGCAGGACATCGACCGTGTTGCCCTCCGTCGCGTGGAGACCGAGCAGCGAATGGACGCGGTCGGCCCATTCACCGGCGCTGGCCAGCGCCGGGCCGGTGGTCGACGACGCCCGACTCATCAACCGACCGCGGTACCGAGCCAACTACCGATGACCCACGTGATCGTGCACGCTCCAATCGCCCAACTCATCTGGCGGCCGGCTGTGCGGATCATCGATCGTTCGGTGAAGCGTGCGAGCACTGCGCCCACGCAGGCTGTTGCAACCAGCCCGAGAATGGCCGAAGCAATCACGGCGCCATTGCCCTCGAAGAAGAACCAGGGGAACAGCGGAATGAGCGCGCCGAAAGCGAAGGCGATGAACGAGCTGAGTGCGGCGGAGCCGGCGTTCCCGGTCCCGTCGGGATCGACGCCAAGCTCTTCGCGAGCGTGCACGTCGAGTGCCACCTCAGGATTCTCGTGGACTTGTTCAGCCATTCGGCGCGCAGTCTCCGCGTCTGCACCACGTTGGCGGTAGATCGCGGCAAGCTCGCGTTGTTCCATCTCGGGCTGCCTGGCGATTGAAAGTCGTTCGATGTCGAGTTCACGCTCGACCAACTCGGCCTGGGCCTTCATCGACACATATTCACCGGCAGCCATCGAGGCTGACCCTGCGAGCAAGCCGGCAACACCTGCGATGAGCACGCTCTCGCGTGTCGAAGCGGCAGCAGCGACGCCGAGGATGAGCGCAACGTTGGACACCAGGCCATCGCTGACGCCGAACACCGCAGCACGAATTGTGCCGCCCGTGACGTCTCGGTGGCGATGGACCATGTGGCTGTGGCCCGACCCATGGGAGTGTTCGTGTTCGTGAACGTGTTTTTCCTGACCGGACCCGGCGTCATGATCGGTGACATCAGCGGACATGACCAACACGGTACCCGCAGACCGGCGCGTCCCACATCGACGTTGCCCGCCGAGCCGTTGGTTACGGCCGGTTGCGGTTGAGGCGGTCTGAGCCGGCGTCGATCCCTGGGAGCTGAGCATGAAATTGCCCGACGTGCCCAGCAGCGAGTTCGGTCACGATTGCTTCGACTTCACTCCAGTTCGCGGCACGTAAGCCATCGATGTCGCGGTTGTATGGCTGTTCGAACGTGATCACCGTGTTGCCCGCCGAACGCAGTTGTTCGACGTTGTGCGGGGCGTCGTCGATGTACGCGCTCGCCTCAACCTGAGGCTTTTTGCCCAGAAAGCACAGGTCGCGATATGGAATGCGGTGCGTGTCGAGCCATGTGGCGGTGTCGGCAATTGCCTTTGCGTGGCCCCAGTGCACGTAGAGCCGATGCGTGATGATGCGAATCCACACTCCGGCGTCGCTGAGGCGCCAGAGCGCCTCGGCCGCGCCGGCGATCACCGGCATCGTGGCGAACATGTCATGTTCCATCACCGCAATGCGGTGGTAGTGCGCGTACTCGTCGGGCTTGAAGCCCCACTCGGCGAAATCCCACGACCGCTCGAGCGGCATCGTCTCAGGCTCCACGCCGCGCAACTCGGCCATGATCTCGCGGAAGCGCAACGTATGGTCCGCCACCACGCCATCGAGATCGACGCCGAGAATGAACTCTGGGAGTGGTGTGAGGTCGGCCATGCGTCAGACGCCCATGCGGCCTTCGTTCAGCAAGGCCTCGTGCTCGACGTCGAGCATCGCCTTTTTGCCGCTGACGATGCGGCGCCGCACCGCCCCCGACACCGTGTCGACGCAGATGGTGCCCAACACGACGATGATCAATCCCAGACCAGCGGTGCCGAAGTCCTTGAACTTCAGCGCCTCTGCAAGGTCGGATCCGATGCCGCCGGCACCGACGAGGCCGAGCACGGCCGATGCGCGAATGTTGACTTCGAAACGGTAGAGCAGGAACGACGTGATCTCTGGGGTGACCTGCGGGAGCACTCCCCACCGCAACCGCTGGAGCGGTGACGCGCCGACGGCGTCCGCTGCTTCGAGCGGGCCCTTGTTGATGCCTTCGATGATCTCGTAGAACAGCTTGCCGAGCGTGCCGATCGACCCCACGCCAATTGCCAGCACGCCAGCCATGGGTTTGAGACCGAAAATCGGAATGAATGCCAACGCCAAGATGATCTCGGGAATCGCACGCAGCAGGTTGAAGATCTGGCGGGTGATCCACGCCACTGGCTTGCCGACCAGATTCTCGGCTGCGAGGAACGACATAGGAACGGCGAAGAGCGCTGCGATGATCGTGCCGAGCCAGGCAATGGCGATCGACTCCCACATTGCGGCGACGAGCTCGGGGATGTCGCTCGCCTCCATATTGCTGAACATGACGCGGCACAGCGTCCACATGTCCCCAGGGGCTTCGAGCAGGCGCGACCACTTCGCATCGATACCCGTCGCCGACCACCACACGAGCGCGATGACGATCGCCGTGGAGACCCAGCGGAACGTCGCACGGGGCTTGTCCGGCAGCTCAACACCCTCTGGCGGTGTCGGCATCAAGCTGACGCGCAACTTCGACTCCGTCATCAGACGAGCCTCCGGCGCAGCGTGACCGAGATGCGTTCGACGACAAACACGACGAGGAAGAACATGACGACGAGGCCCCACAACTTCTCCCAGTCACCACGACCACGGAAGAACTCGATGCGCGCGCCGATGCCGCCCGCACCGACGAGGCCGAGCACGGCCGAGGCGCGCAAGTTGAGCTCGAAGTTGTAGAGCACGAAGGACGTGTATGACGGCAGGATCTGCGGCACGACCGCAGTGCGCAGCATCTGGTTCAGATTCGCGCCGGCCGCGTTGGCTGCCTCGATCGGCCCCATGTCGATGCCATCGAGGGTGTCAGAGGTGAGCTTGGTGGTCACGGCCAGCGAGAAGAAGAAGAGCGCCAGCAAGCCGCTGAGTGCGCCGATGCCGACGGCGGTGACGAACAGCAACGCCCAGAGCAGGTCGGGGATCGACCGGATGACGTTGTTGAAGCTGCGCACGATGAGTCGGAGCCAACGGTTGGGGTTGCCGAACGTTGTCGACCACAGCGCAAGTGGGAGTGCCGCTGTTGCGCCTGTTGCCGTGCCGAGCACGGCGAGCTGCAGCGTTTCGACGAACGCGGACCGCGAACGGCGCGACCAGATCTGGCCCCAATCGGGATTGAGGAGGCCTTCGACCACCGAGTTCTTCCGAGTGAAGTTGGTGACGATTTCGTTGAGGGAGAACCCGACGCTCCTGGCACAGACGATCGTGAGCACGATGGCACCGATGGCCGTGCCGACGGCGAACACCGATGGACCGGGCTTCGCCGGGAGTTCAGGCACCGCAGTCGGGCCCGTTTCGTTCACGATGGTCATCCGGGCTGATTCAGAGAGCGGCTTGCTTCGCCATCGTGTCGTCAGCGGTGAGACTGCGTCCGTAGATGCTCTCGAACACTGTCTCGTCGCACTCGCTCCCCGGTCCGTCAAAAACAAGTGCCCCGTCGCGCAGCCCGATGATTCGGTCGGCGTACGCCGTTGCGAGGTCAAGGAAGTGCAGGTTGACGATGGTGGTGATGCCGAGATCTCGGCTGATCTGTTGCAAATAGCGCATGACGACGTGGCTCGTGGGCGGGTCGAGCGAGGCGACCGGCTCGTCGGCGAGGAGGATCGAGGGTTCCTGAGCGAGGGCGCGCGCGATGCCGACGCGTTGACGTTGCCCGCCGGACAAGTCAGAGGCGCGCGTGTAGGTCTTTTCGATGATCTCGACACGTGCGAGTGCCCGGGCCGCGATGTCGATGTCGGCCTGCGGATACTTGCCGATCAATGTCCGCCAGGTCGACACCTTGTGGAGCCGACCCATCAGGACGTTCTTCAACACGGTGGTGCGGTCGACCAGGTTGAAACCTTGGAAGATCATGCCGATATCGGAGCGCAGCTCGCGCATTCCGGAACTGCTGAGGTCGTGGACCTCATGCCCGTTGACCTCCAGTTCGCCGCTTGTCAGCGGCACGAGGCCATTGATCGCGCGGATAAGCGTGGACTTGCCGGCCCCGGAGAGGCCAACGATGACGACGAACTCGCCGTCATCGATCTGGAGATCAAGGTCCTTCATTGCCGACACCCCGTTGGGGTAGGTGACGTTGGCGTTGCTGAAACGAATCATGGGTGGCAGGACCTGGATCGAGTGGAACGGACGGGAGGATCATGCCGGTGTGACATCTGGTGCCAGGCACCAGATGTCACACCGGCGAGCAGATCACTCGAGAACGTCGCCGAGCTTGACTTCGAGGTCACGGATGACGTCGAAATCTGCTGAGGTCACCGGCACGAGGCCGTCGATCTCGTAGAGCTCGTCGAGGACAGTCGCGCCGTCTTCGGTTGCGGCGATGTCGACGAACGCAGCGGTAATGGCTGCGACGAGGGACTCGGGGAGGTCACCGGCAACGGCGAAGCCGTCGTTCGGGATCGGGCCGGACCAACCGAACACGACGACCTTCTCGCCGACGTCAGGGCTCGTCTCTTCGATCTGGCCACGGGCGTCGTTGAACGAGACGCCGACTTCGGCATCACCGTCGTACACGGCCTGGACCGAACTGTCATGACCGCCGGCAAAGAGGCCGTTGATGCCGTCGATCGGATCGACGCCAGCTTCGTCCAGCTGGAGGGCCGGGATGGCGTAGCCAGAGGTTGAACCCTGGTCGACGAATGACACGGTCTTGCCTTCCAGCAGCGCCAGCTTGTCGGCGCCGATCGGGCCATCGGCTGCACTCTCGGCGTCGAGGACGCCATTGCAGAACAAGAAGCCGTCTTCGTCGGCCACCGGAGTGTCATCACAGTAGGTGTCGGGGTCGTTGGTGAACCACTGCGTCACGTACAGCAGCGAACCGAAACGCTCGGCCTGCAGGATCAGCTCGGCGCCGGCCTGCTCTTCGGCCTGCACCATCTGGCGCGGTCCGAGACCACCGGCAACCTGTGCCTGCCCAGACTCGAGGGCGACGATGACGCCGGAGTAATCCGTCGGCACGAGTGCTTCGACTTCGAGGCCGAGGCGCTCACCGAGCATGTCGGCGAGTGGCTGTGCGGTCTCGATGAGCCCGCCGGTCTCTTGGCTCGGCGTGAGCGTGAAGACGAGCTTGTCGGGCCAGCCTTCACGGTCGACGTCATCAGCAGGTGCTGCGGTATCGGCTGGCGCTGCGGTGTCAGCGGGTGCGTCGGTCTCCACCGGTGCTGCGGCGTCGGCCGGTGCGTCGGTCTGAGCGGGTGCTTCGGTCGATGGTGCGTCAGCAGCATCATCATCGCTGCCGCATGCAGCGAGTACCAGTGCGGCGCTTGCGGCGAGTGCGACGAAGGAACGCTTCGTCAGTGATCGGGTCATGTTCACATCTTTCTCTTGCAGTTGAGGGGCGGGACACCGTGGTGAGACGGAGCGAGGCGGATGTTGTCTCCCCCTGATCGCGACGGCCCGCCCAGGCACCGTCGTTGCAGGACAACTGCGAGGCTAGGTCAATCGGCGACACCAGTCGCGCGGCGAGGTGTCTGCTCGGTGACGATCGCATGAAACTCCGACCAATCGCGGACATCGACGGCGCCGGCAACCGGTTGGTTCCACGGGCGAACGAACCTGCAGACCAGTGCATCCGGGTGGTGTTCCACCAACTCGGGGAGGACACCAGGTGCATCGTCGAGGTACACGTCGCAGTCGACGAGATACTTCGTGAACGTGAGGTGCACCTCACGTGTGGGGATCTCGTTGTCAGCCAACCAGTGCATCGTTTCGTGGACAGCCCAGTCGGGTTTTGTCGAGACGATCACGACCCGGTGTCCCTCGGCGTCGAGCGCGCGGAGTGTGTCAAGTGCCCCAGGGAGCAGGTCCAAATGGCGAAAGATCGACGGTCGTTCGTCGTTGCCGCGAGCCCAGGCCCAGAAATCCTCCATGTCATCGAACCCGCCCAGCGTGTGTAGACCGTCCCACGACGTGACCAGGTCAGGGGTGAGGCGTCCGCCGAACTCGTTGTTGTGCAACTGCGTCCACCCGCCGTTGAAGTCGGCCACCACGCCGTCCAGATCGATGCCGAGTCGGAGTCTTGTTCGTGCCACGACCGCATGATGGCAGCTCTTCGCGAGAGTCCTGCAACGACGGTCGGTTTTGACTTTCGCCAGATCGGGCGGCGAGGCTGCTTGCTCATCGATCAACGTCATGCTGAAGGGGATCGCACATGAAGCAGCTCACCGGACTCGACGTCAGTTTCTTGCTGATGGAGACGCCGAACACTTACGGGCACGTCAACGGGCTGAGCATCTACGAGCGCCCGTCGGCGGATTTCGACCCGTTCACCGAGGTGCGAAACCGGTTGAGCATCATGGTCGGCCACCTCGAGCCGCTCCGCCGCAAGGTGGTCGAGGTGCCGTTTGAACTCGACCGTCCCTATTGGATCGAGGACGCGGACTTCGACATTGATTTCCACGTACGTCACATCGGCCTCGCCCCACCCGGCGCAGCCGACCAGCTCGCCGAGCAGGTCGCTCGTATCGTCGGCCGCAAAATGGATCGTTCGCGCCCACTGTGGGAGGCGTACGTCATCGAGGGCCTGGCCGATGGCCGCTGGGCGCTGCTGCAAAAGACGCACCACGCCACGATCGACGGCGCCTCCGGCGTGATCATGCTCAAAATGTTCACCGATGATTCGCCCGACGCGATCTACCCGCTCGAGCATCGCGAGTGGGTCGGTGAAGAGCCGCCGAGTCGCAGCGACATGCTGCAGACCGCCGCCAAGAACCTCGCAATCAACCCGATTCGACAGGTGCGACTGTCGTTGAATGTGGTGCGCGATTTCGCCGATGCTGCCGGCATCACCAGTGTCAGTGGGATCGCGACCCAAGCGCGTTCAACGCTCGGAGCGATCGCGCGCCGCTCGGACCCCACCAGCGACCGGTCCAACGAGCGGGTGTCGTTGCCACTGACGTCGGCACCGCCCACACCGTGGAACGCGTCAGTGACCCCGGACCGTCGTTTCGCGATGCGGTCGACATCACTCGAGAACCTCAAGCGACTCAAGGACGCAACCGGCGGCACGCTCAACGATGTCGTGATGGCCATTTGTACCGGTGCACTGCGCTCCTACCTCATCGAAAACGATGCACTGCCTGATGTGCCGCTCCGAGCAATGGTGCCCGTGTCGATTCGAACCGGCGACGAAGAAGACCCGTGGACCAACCGCGTCTCAGCCATCGTCGCTGACCTCCCGACGAACTGCGCGGGCCCGATCGAGCGAGTAGCGCTGTGCCGCGAAGCGATGAATGTCGGTAAGCACCAATTCGACCTGATGCCGGCCGAAGCGCTTGGCCAAGCCACCGACTACACCTCCCCGGTCGTCGCCGCGTCAGCAATCCGTCTCGTTTCGCGACTCAAGCTGGCCGACCGCGTGAACAGCCCCATCAACGTGGTGATCTCGAACGTCCCAGGGCCCCGGCAGCCGCTGTACTTCGCCGGAGCGAAGCTCGACGCCTACATCCCCGTGTCGACGATCACCGATGGGGTCGGCCTCAACATCACCGTGCATTCATACGCCGACCGGATGGACTTCGGACTCATCTCCGATCGAGAGCTGATACCTGATCTGTGGCATCTCGTCGATCTCCACATCGCCGAAGTGGAACGTCTCTTCGAGGCAACCGGCGCCGAGTGGGCCGTCCCGCAGCCCCCGCCACCAATGCGTCACGGTGGCGACGGCGTCGACCCGGTCGAGCCGAGCAGCGAAGAGATCAAAGAACGCGTCGCTGTCAAGCGGGCGGTCACCAAGCGGCGGTCAGTTTCGCCGAAGAAAGCTCCTGCCAAGAAAGCTGCGGCGAAGAAGAAGGCCGCGAAAAAGAAGTAACCACCGCAGTCATCACCCGAGACGGCGGTGAGCCGGCCGGTTCAGGTGTGGTTGAAGCCGGGTTCGGACTGCGCGTGCGGAGGCGGGTACTGCTGGAGGTGGTCGACGGCTTTGCCGATCGAGTCGAGCAGCATGTCAGCGAGGTCCATCCCGAACCCCTCGCGCACCACAATGCGCAGCACGGCGACGTCCTCGGCGTCAGCCGGCATCGTGTACGCGGGAACCTGCCAGCCGTTGGCCCGCAGCCGGTCAGAGACATCAAACACGGTGAATCCGGCCGACGCGTTCATCTTGAATGCAAGAACCGGGATCGCCGAACCGTCGCTGACGACGTCGAAGGGGCCGAGCTTTGCAATGGCCGAGGAGAGATGGAGCGCGGTGGCCCGGAGCGACTCCATGATTCGCCGATACCCGTCCCGTCCAAGCCGGACAAAGTTGTAGTACTGGCCAATGATCTGATTGCCGGGCCGTGAGAAGTTCAGCGTGAACGTCGGCATGTCACCACCGAGGTAGTTCACATGGAACACCAGCTCCTCAGGCAAGTCGTCGGCAGATCGCCAGACCACGAACCCGATGCCGGGGTAGGTGAGGCCGTACTTGTGGCCCGAGACATTGATCGACTTCACCTGAGGGAGACGAAAATCCCAGATGAGGTCGGGATCCAGAAATGGGGCGACGAACCCTCCGCTCGCTGCATCGACGTGGATCGGGATATCCGTTCCGTGCTCGGTGTTGTACGCAACCACGCGGTCGTGGATCTCGGCGACCGGTTCGTACTCGCCGGTGTAGGTCGTGCCGAGAATCGGGATCACACCGATCGTGTTCTCGTCGACGCGCTGCATGACGTCGTCAGGCGTCACCGTGAACCGGTCGGCAGTGACGGGAACGTAACGGGGCTCGACGTCCCAGTACCGGCAGAACTTCTCCCACACGACCTGAACGTTCGATCCCATCACCATGTTTGGCCGACTGAGAGAGAGACCCGCCGCCTCCCGGCGTTGACGCCACTTCCATTTCATGGCCAGTCCGCCGAGCATCACCGCTTCGCTCGACCCGATTGTGGAGACTCCGATGGCATCGCCTTTATTCGGCGCGTGGAACAGGTCCGCAACAATGTTCACGCAACGCCGCTCGATCTCCGCCGTCTGCGGATACTCGTCTTTGTCGATCATGTTCTTGTCGAACGTCTCGGCCATCAACTGCTCGGCCTCGGGCTCCATCCACGTCGTCACGAACGTCGCCATGTTCAGACGCGAACTTCCGTCGAGCAGGAGTTCGTCGTGGATCATCCGGTACACGGATCCCGCCAGCGATTCGTTCTCTGGCATCCGATTCTTGGGAATCGGTGCGTGCGCGAATCGGCCGGCGTATGCGGGATCGAGCATTTCGTCGTTCGAGATGTGTCGGTGGACCAACGGTGGCTCCTTCGGATGGGCGAACGGAATCGTTCGGCGCAGGATGCAACCGTAGATGCTCGCTCAGGACTGTGCCCCGTCGATGCCCGCGACCGTCCGCGCGATGAGTTCGGTAGGACGTCCGACTCTGTCGGCGCTTTTCGGGGAACAGCCAGAATGGGGCCATGGACGCCCATCGCCCCCACGAGACCGAGGAACGGAACCTGCGGGCGACCGACCGCCTGGTGTCGACGATTCGCGACTCGATCATCGGTGGCGATGAGATCATCGACGGCCCGTTCGGACCCCGCCCAGTGGTGTACGCCGACTACACCGCGTCAGGTCGCTCGCTGCGCTTCATCGAGGACTACCTCCGAGACATCGTGCTCCCGCTGTATGCGAACACGCACACGGAGGCTTCCGGGACGGGACTCCAGACGACGCGCTTCCGTGAAGAGGCACGCTCGATCATCGCATCGTGTGTCGGCGCAACCGACGAACACGCCGTGCTCTTCTGTGGAAGCGGAGCGACCGGTGCCATCGACAAGTTGATCGGCGTTCTCGGGTTGCGGATCCCATCAGTACTCGACGACCGCTGGAACCTGTCCGCTCAGATCCCTGAGGACGATCGCCCGGTCGTATTCATTGGGCCGTATGAACACCATTCAAACGAGCTGCCATGGCGGGAATCCATTGCCGACGTGATCATCATCGACGAGGACGCCGACGGCCACATCAGCCTCGACCACCTCGAGCAAGAGCCGACCCGTCATGCCCGACGGCCGGTGAAGATCGGATCGTTTTCAGCAGCGTCGAACGTCACCGGCATCGTCACGGATGCCGACGCTGTGTCGTCGATGCTGCACCGCCACGGAGCCCTTGCGTTCTGGGACTTCGCGGCAGCAGCACCATATGTCGGGATCGAGATGGGCAGTGCCGCCGCCATTGAGCACGACGCCAATGGGTCACTCGCGTACAAGGACGCCGTGTTCATTTCTCCCCACAAAATGATCGGCGGACCTGGAACACCAGGGGTGTTGGTGGCCCGTCGAACGCTCTTTGCGAATCGGGTGCCGGACGTCCCCGGCGGCGGCTCGGTCACCTATGTGAACACCAATGAACACGACTACCACCCGGGGGTTGAACACCGCGAAGAGGCAGGCACGCCCGCCATCGTCGAATCGATTCGTGCCGGGCTGGTGTTCCAGCTGAAGCAAGCCGTGGGGGTTGGCGCAATCGGACGGCGCGAACATGACTTTGTCAGCCGGGCGATCGATTCGTGGGACGCTGACTCGAACGTCCTGGTGCTCGGCAACCACCAGGCGGAACGACTGTCGATTGTGTCCTTCGTCGTCCGCTCCGGAAGCGACGGCAAGTACCTCCATCACAACTTCGTGGTCGCACTGCTCAACGACCTGTTTGGCATCCAGTCGCGCGGCGGCTGCTCGTGCGCGGGGCCATACGGTCACCGGCTGCTCGGCATCGACATCGATCGCTCGCACGCATTTCAACGCGAGATCAATCGTGGCTGCGAGGGGATCAAACCCGGCTGGGTGCGTGTGAACTTCAACTACTTCATCGACGAAGAGACGTTCCGGTACATCGTCGACGCCGTCCACATCGTCGCCGAACACGGCGCGGCCTTGATGCCGGAGTATCGCTTCGAGCCAGACACCGGTCTCTGGCATCACCGCGCTGCGCGGACGGACCCGGCGATGTCACTGTTTGGCGTCTCGTATGCAGACGGCCAGATGCGTTACGAGAACCGACGGACGCGTGGGCCCAGCAACCTCTCCGCTCATCTGCGCACGGCACGTGCCCACTGCGTCGCCGCAGCGAACGATCCGGTGGGGGACTGGACCGCACCGCAAACCACCGATGACTTCGAGCAGCTGCGCTGGTTTCCGTATCCCAACTCCGTCTCGCGGTCAGGGCGTGCCCACCGCGTCGCGGGCTGACCGTTATGACATCTTCCACTCGGGTCGCGGGGTCCAGACCTGACGCGACGGGTCGGTGCGCATCTCGACCACGCGCAGATCGCCCGTGAACTCATAGACCCCCTGATAGCGGTCAAAGGCAACCGGGGTGCCCCAGCTCTTGCCGACAGCGAAGCCTTCCTGCACCATCGAGTACCCCATTGGGGTGATCCGCATCCGCTCGTTCACGCCGACCTCGACACCGTCCACCGTCATCGTCGCACGGCCCCATCCCTGTTCAATCGGCTCGTAGACGACGGCGAGTTCGATCTCGCGCCCGGTCGGAAGTGGTTCAGCGCTGACCACCTCGGTCATCTCGATCTTGAGCACGTTGTGGATGTAGTGCGCTCGGCCATCCTGCACGAACAACACCCAGCCCGCGAGTTCGCCACCCTGGGACACGAGCACTCCTTCATCGCCCGACTGCGCGGTGAGGCGCGCAGTGATCGTGTGCGGCGTGTTGAGGATGACGGGGAGTGACGGATTCGGGATTGGAGTGGTCCCGCGGTAGTAGCGGTACACCTCGCGATCTTCGCTCGCCGCCGGACGAGTGGGATCGATGAACCGTTCGCGGCCGCGATCGTCAAGTGGCAGCACGTTGTGCTCGCGGGCCTCTTCCCACCACAACTCGATCAACTCAGCGAGCTTCTCGGGATGTTTGGCGGCGAGGTCATGAGCCTGGCTGTAGTCCGCGTCCTGGTGATACAGCTCCCACGGGTCGTCGGCCCAGTCCGTTCCGGGCTTGTGCCAGGTCACCGCCGTCCAACCTTCGTGCCAGATCGCGCGGCTCCCCAGCATCTCGTAGTACTGGGTGGCCTTCACGTTCGGCGCGTCGCCGTTCGTGATGGTGGCCGCGAAGCTGTCCCCTTCGAGCGGCTGCTGGTCGACACCGTTGACTCGCCCCGGCACAGGAAGCCCGGCCAGATCGAGCAGTGTCGGAAAGAGGTCGGTGATGTGGTGGTACTGGCTACGAATCGACCCACGATCCTCCGGGGCAATCTGCGCGGGCCAGTGAATGATCATCGGGTCGGTGTTGCCGCCACGATGGGTGTCGCGCTTCCACCGTTGGAAGGGGGCGTTGCCTGCTTGGCTCCACCCAATCGGGTAGTGCGGGTCGGTGTGGCGGCTGCCCATGTGGTCGATGTCGTCGACCATTTCGTCGACCTCCATGAACATGAGGTTCCGGAACCGCTCGGTGTTCGTCGTGCCGTGCTGGCCGCCCTCCGATGACGCGCCGTTATCGCTGAGAAAGATCACCGCAGTGTCGTCGAACACACCGAGCTCGCGCAGCGCATCCATCAGCCGACCGATCTGTGCGTCGGTGTGATCGACGAAACCGCAGAACGTCTCCTGGAGGCGCGCATAGAGCCGTTGCGCCTCGGGGTCGAGGGATTCCCACGCCGAGACAGCACGATTGCGCGGTGGGAGATCGGTGCCCTCCGGAATAATGCCCATCTCAAGCTGCCGTTCGTAGGTGGCCTGGCGGTGGACGTCCCAGCCGTCATCGAATCGTCCGGCGTAGTGGTCGATGTATTCGGGCGGCGCGTGGAACGGACAGTGGGGTGCGCCGAAAGGGAGATACAGGAAGAACGGACGCCCGGACGCGACCTGCTGTTGGTCGCGCAGCATCTTGATGGACGCGTTGACGATGTCTTCGCTGACGTGGTAATCGTTCGTTGACCCGTCCGGGTTTCGACGGCCATGTGTCGGCGTCTCGATCCGATGGTTGTCGACGGTCATCATCGGATGCCATTGGTCGACTTCGCCAGGAAGGAATCCATAGAACCGCTCGAAACCGAGCCCGAGCGGCCAACGATCGAACGGGCCGGCAGCGGTCTGCTCGCTCGTCGGTGTCAGGTGCCATTTGCCGGCGCAGTAGGTGGCGTAGCCCGTCTGGCGCAGCACCTCGGCGATCGACGCCGCCGATTTCGGCAGGAACGAGTTGGCGCCGGGGAAGCCGCTGGCCATCTCGGCAATCGTCGCGAAACCAACCGAGTGGTGGTTGCGGCCCGTGAGCAGTGCCGCGCGGCTCGGTGAGCACAACGCAGTCGTGTGGAAGTTGTTGTACCGCAGACCGTTGGCGGCGAGCTCAGAGAGGTGCGGGGCCTCGATTGGTCCGCCAAAACTCGACAGCTGACCGAAGCCAAGGTCATCGACCATGATCAACACGATGTTCGGTGCACCTGCCGGTGGCCGGACCGGTGGCGGCCAATCCGGTGTCGATTCCGCGTAGGTGTTGGCGACCACGCCACCAAACGGAACCGGATCGGGTGGAAGGTGATCCATCGGAAGGCCTGGTGTATGACTCATCGTCCTAGCGTGACAGCTACTACGGTCACACGCCATGGTCCAACGGACCGCAATCTGGGGGGACAGATGAGCGAAAAGACTGCAATCGCGGCGCCACCATCATGGATGTCCGTACTGGAAGTCCGAGCGTTCAACGAACGCGCCCTGATGACGGCGGCACTACCGCTGCTGCGCCGGCTGCCCAAGGGCGACGGTCATCACGTGATCGTCTTTCCGGGATTTACCGCCGGCGACGGGTCGACGCGACCTCTGCGCCATCTCTTGCGTGACCTCGGATATCACGCCCACGGATGGCGCCTCGGCCAGAACCTGGGCCCGACCCACGAGATCCTCGGTGGCCTTGGCGACCTCCTCGAGCGAGTACACCGCCAAGCGGGCGCTCCGATCACACTCATTGGCTGGAGCCTCGGTGGTATCTATGCGCGCGAGTTGGCCCGCGCCGCGCCGCATGCCGTTCGCCAAGTGATCACCTTGGGCTCGCCGATCCAAATGGTTGAGAACGACTCGTCGGGTGCTGAGCAGATTTGGAAACGGCTTCGTCCGCTGCACTCGCCGACCTTCACGCGCGATGTTCGAGCAGCGTTCCGCCCCCACCTTGAAGTCCCCGCCACGTCGGTCTACTCGCGGACCGACGGCGTCGTGAACTGGCAATCGTCGTTGGTTCGCAAGACCGCGACCACCGAGAACATCCGGGTCGTCGGGAGCCACATCGGGCTCGGGTTCAACACCTCGGTGATCTACGCGGTCGCTGACCGACTTGCCCAGCCCGCAGGGTCGTGGCGGTCCTTCAGGGCTCCGCTGCTGCTGCGTGGCGCCTACCCGCCGGCAGACAATCTTGACCCGACGCGGCTACCGGGAAGCGCTGCCTGATGGCGCGCATCGAGCCGCTTCCGCGCGACGAGTTGGCCGCACATGAGGCCGGTTTCGCGATGGTCGAGCAGATGATGGGGTTCGTCCCCAATTCAATGTTCACGATGGCCCGCGTGCCCGGCCTGCTCCCAGCGTTCCAAGGGCTCGGCGCGGCAGTGCTCGGCAATGGCCTCATCTCCCGCGAACTCGGTCAGATGGTCGCCCACGTTGCGAGCACAGCTGCCGGTTGTCAGTACTGCCAGGCGCATACGGGTCACACCGCAGAACGCAATGGCGTCGACGGCGAGAAGCTTGCGGTGATCTGGGAGTACGAAACCAGCAGCCTGTTCACTGAGGCCGAGCGGGCTGCCCTGCGGATTGCCCAGGGCAGCGGCAGTGTGCCGAACGGGGCAACCGACGAGATGTTTGCCGCTGCTCGCGAGCACTACACCGACGATCAGCTCGCCGCGATCGTGGCAGTTGCTTCGTTTTTCGGGTACCTCAACCGGTGGAACGACACCATCGCGACCACGCTTGAGGAAAGCCCGACAAACTTCGGCAACTCCGTGCTCGCCGATCGTGGCTGGACACCTGGCAACCACGCCTGACGATCTGATCCTTCGATCCGCGAGGCTTGACTGGTGACCGTTACCGTCTTCACCGCTCGCACCATCGTCACGATGGACTCGACGCAACCGAGCGCCGAGGCAGTGGCCGTCGAAGATGGCCGCATCGTCGCGGTGGGGAGTCGTGTCGACGTTGAGGCCGCAGTCGGCGATCACCCCCATGTCATCGACGACACATTCGCCGATCGAGTGGTACTGCCGGGGCTGATCGACCAGCACCTCCATCCGATCCTCGGGGCGACGACGTTGGCCACGGAGGTGATCGCGACCGAAGACTGGGTGCTGCCCGATCGCACCTACCCGGCGGCGAACACCCACGAGGAGTACGTGGACGCGTTACGCAGCGCCGACCAGCGCACCCGAGCCGACGGCGCAGGCGACGACGACTGGCTGTTCTCGTGGGGCTATCACCAGCTCTGGCACGGCGACCTCAGTCGGCAGGTCCTCGACTCGGTGAGCGCCACTCGTCCCATCGGTGTGTGGCAACGCTCGTGCCACGAGTTCTACCTCAACACCGCTGGCCTCCAGTCGCTCGGCATTCTGGACGACGGCTGGGGCGACGGTATCGACCCCGAGGTCCTCGCGACCGCGGACGTCGAGTCAGGCCACTTCTGGGAGCGCGGCTTCTTCAACCTGTTGTTCCGCCAACTCACCCCGATGCTGTTCAGCCCCGAACGGCTGATCCACGGCCTGCATCAGATGGTCCGCTACCTCCACCAGAACGGGGTGACGGCATTCAACGAGCCCGGCGCAATTCTTGTGCCCGGAGCGTGGGAGCTGTACCAAGAGATTCTCGGAGCTGACGACACTCCGTTCTTCAGCTACTTCCTCACCGACGGTCGTGGCCCCGCCGAGCAGCAGATGGCTCACGACACCACGCTCGCTCGAGCTGAGCGCGAGTACGCCATGGCCCCCGACGGCCCGGACCACACTGACCGGCTCGCATTCTTCCCGAAGCAGGTCAAGCTGTTTGCTGACGGTGCGATCATCAGCCAGCTGATGCAGATGCGTGATCCCTACCTCGATCGCGACGGCAATGCGAATCCCGATCACCACGGCGAGTGGATCATGCCGCCAGACATGTTCGAGGAACGCTCGAAGCTGTACTGGGACGCCGGATTCCAGATCCACGTCCACGTCAATGGCGACCTTGGCCTCGACATGGTGCTCGACATGGTCGAACGGCGGCTGGCCGAAACGCCGCGCGACGACCACCGGACGGTCATCGTGCACTTCGCCAACTCAACTGAAGAACAGGTCGATCGCATCGCTGCGCTCGGGTGCATCGTCAGTTCGAACCCGTACTACCCCGTCGGATTCGCTGACAAGTTCGGCGAGGTCGGCCTCGGCCCTCAGCGTGCCGACCTGATGACGCGCAATCGGTCGGTGTTGGAGCGCGGTGTGCCGCTGTCCTTTCACTCCGACCTGCCGATGGGTCGCAGCGATCCGATCGGCATGATGTCGTGTGCGGTCAACCGCGTCACGCAGTCCGGTCGCGTCGCTGCACCCGAGCAACGGCTGTCCATTGAGCAGGCGTTGCGAGCCGTCACGATCGATGCCGCGCACTCGTGGCGCAAGGAGGATGACCTGGGCTCGATCAAAGTCGGCAAGATCGCCAACTTCACCGTCGTCGACGAAAACCCGCTTGATGCTGCACCGATCCGACTCGACGAGATCGAGGTGATCGGCACCGTGTTCCGTGGCGAGTGGTTCGCCGTCCCCGACGACGTCCGCGAGCGAGCTGCTGCGGCTGCATCGCGTGGTCCCGGTGCGCTGCAGCTCATCGCCGGCTCCGGCGCGCACGACGATCACGGTGGTGCCGGTTGCATCTGCGACGTCGCCCGCGCCGTGCTGCGCTCCATCGCCTAACCCGGTCGCGATGACGTTGACCCGCGCTGGCGGGGGTCAACGTCATCGCGACCCGGGCGGGTGCGGGCTCAGTGGAAGCTGGGTGAGAGTCGACCGATACGTTCGGGCGATGGACTTTGACATTCCGGCTTCGACGCAGCAGTTCCTCGGAGAGCTTGACCAGTTCATCATCGATGTGATCAAGCCGATGGAGGGCGAAGACGACAACATCCGGTTCTTCGATCATCGACGCGAGGACAGTCGTACCGACTGGGATCGCGACGGTCTCCCCAACGCCGAGTGGGAAGGCCTCCTGCGACGGATGCGAGTCGCGGCAGACCAGGCTGGCTACTACCGACACCAGCTGCCCGAACGATTCGGCGGCAAGGATGCTGGCAGTCTCGAAATGGCGATCGTTCGTGAGCACCTCGCGCGCAAGGGCCTTGGGCTGCACAATGACCTCCAGAACGAGAGCTCGATCGTCGGCAACCTCGTCACCGTCTTGATGATGGAGAAGTACGGATCACCTGCGCAGCAGGCGGAGTGGATCCCCAAGATGCTCGGGGGCACGGCCCGCATCGGATTCGGGTTGACCGAACCACTGCATGGTTCGGACGCTACGTGGATGGAGACCACGGCGACCCGCGACGGCGACGAGTGGGTGATTAGCGGTGAGAAGTATTGGAACACCGGGCTGCACCACGCAACGCACGACTACATCTTCGCCCGGACCTCCGGCAACCCCGGCGACGGTCGCGGCATCACCTGCTTCATCGTGCCGACCGATTCACCCGGTTTCAAGATTGAAGAGTTCATGTGGACGTTCAACATGCCGACCGACCATGCGCACGTGAAGCTCAACGAAGTGCGGGTCCACAACGACACGATCCTCGGCGACGAGGGCCTCGGGCTGATGACTGCTCAACTGTTCGTGCACGAAAACCGGATTCGCCAAGCGGCCTCGTCGCTCGGCGCTGGACTGCACTGCATCGACACAGCGGTCGCCTACGCCAACCAACGCACCGTGTTCGGCAAAACGCTGTCGACCAACCAGGCCATCCAGTTTCCGCTCGCTGAACTCGCGACCGAAGCCGAAATGCTCCGCGCGCTGATCTGGAAGACGGCGTGGCAACTCGACAGCGGCGTCGACCATATGGAGATCACCGACAAGGTAGCCATGTGTAATTACCGCGCCAACCGATTCGCCTGCGATGCGGCAGACCAAGCCATGCAGACCTGTGGCGGCATGGGGTACAACCGGGCCATGCCCTTCGAACACATCTACCGGCACCACCGTCGCTACCGGATCACCGAAGGGTCCGACGAGATCCAGATCCGCAAAGTCGCTGGCAAGTTGTTCGGCATCACCGGCCGCGCCAAGGGATAGTCCGGGCTCTCCACTCGTTCTGATTACCTGGCGAGGCCGCAACGGCCCGACGCGTTGGTTGAGGGGCAGCCCTTAGGGCAGCGCGAGGATGGTGACGGCGCCGGTGTCGCCGTCGACTCGGATGGTCGCACCATCGGGGATGCGTTTGGTGGCGTCGGTTGCCGACACCACGCACGGGATGCCCAGTTCGCGGCTCACGATGATGGCGTGACTCAACGGTGCGCCCACGTCGACGACCACTCCGCCGGCTGGCACGAACAGAGGAGTCCACGACGGATCCGTGATCGGGGCAACGAGGATGTCGCCCGGATCAAGTGCGGTTGGATCGTGTGAGTCGGTGACGACGCGGGCGATGCCCTCGTACTGACCGGGACAGCCGGGGACGCCCTGGATGATTTCGCCCCCGACGACCGGAACAATTTCAACAGCGTCGCGACGTGGGTACGTGGCCATGTCGGGACGGCCGCCGTGGAACAGGAAGGGTTCCTGGAGCGCTGCAACCTCGTCCAGCAACGCCTCGCGATCGGCGAGTTGGTCGGTGTAGGTGCCCGGGTTCGCCACCTCGTTCTTGAGCTCGGGCCGGGTCAACAAGCCGAAGTCGTCGTGCTTGTGGAACGTTCCCGCCTGCACGCGACGATGGCCGATCTCATGCAAGGCGACACGCAGTTCGTGAACGAGCTTGATGTTGTTCGTTTTGGTCCGCTCTCGACCGGGCATGAACACGGTTGCGGAGTTGAGCGCTGCAACGAACTGTCCGTGGGTTTCCGGATCGCCCTCGACCATCGCGGCGATCTCGGCGCCGAGTGACTCGCGTTCGGCGCGCCGGTCGTCGTTGTGGAGTTGCGGCGCAGCAGATGCGTCCGACAAGCGCATCCGATCGATGGCCGCGAGTGCAAGATCCGGCTCGGTCTCCCAGGTGGGAGAGCGCGCCTCCCATTCGTTCGGACCGCGGCAGCCGTACGAGAACAAGAACGAATCGAACGCAGCGACGAACCCGAGCGCAGCCTCGCTGTCGCTCGCCCGCAGACGGGCGTTGAGGCCGGTGTAACCAGCGTCGAACATCGCCATCAGTTCGTTCGACTCCACGACGAGGCGGCCGAGACTCCACATCTGCATCGACGGTGCGGCAGATTCGACGTCACCGAGCCCCGCGAGCAGCTTCAACGTGGCCTCGGGCTTGCCGACTGCAGTGCAGACAGCCGTGATGATGCCAATCGGCAACGTTGCAAGGAATGAGATGAAGATGTGCTCGGTGAAGAGCTTCTCGAAGTGCTCGTCGGCGAGAGAGAGTGTGTAGTCGAGCAACTCCTGATCGCTCATCGATGCGAGGTCGGGCCGGTTTGCCCGCAGTTCGTTCATCTCGCGCTCGTGGCCGAGTACGTCCGGCAGGCTTGGCGTGGTCAGGACCCAGCCGAACGTCTCGCCGATCCTTTCGGTGAGGTCAGGGCGGTCGAAGCCCTCCTTGACAACGAACTCGGGAACACCGGGGGCATCACCGAAGAACGAAGCGTCGATGTCCTCCGCCGTCATCCCCGGTGCGCGGTGCCCGAGCATCCGCAGGGCGGTCGCATTGAGGTAGCCGTACCCGCCGGTCACGCCAAGGAAAACGCATTGGTCGTCGGGGAGTTCGTCGGGGGTCATCACGCCGATGCGGTAGTAGGCGTTTCGGAAACCCATCTCGGAACCTCCCAGACCGTTCTCGTTCTGGAAGTACGAGAACGAGAAGGGCGCAACCGGGTCGGGAAAGACTTCGCCGATGTTCGCTCTCGTGTAAAAATCGAATTCTTCGCTGAGATCGGTCTCAACCAGCCACTTATCGACCATGTTCGCCCCTTGTCTGTTGCGCGCAATCCCCACTGCGCTGCCGTGCAGCAAAAGGTAGCCGAATCGCGTCCACCGATGATTTGGCGGAGCCGGGCATTCGACGTCGTCGGCGCTTCAGCAGCGACGAGCGTGGCGGTCAGCCAACCGTCACGGCCAGTACTTGGCCTTGCGCGGCGTGGCTGACCGTGGCAGCGATGTTGCAGAAGAAGACGTAGTTGCCGGGATCGAGATCGAACTCGATGATCTCGGTCTCCCCGCTCTGCAGGTTCTCCGTTCGACCGATGAAGTCATCGCCGAGGGCGTCTTCGTCGATGGCGCCGCCGCCGATCTGAGGGAGCTCTTCGTAGCTGGTGCCGCGTGCGATCGCGAAGTGGTGCGGGAAGTCGCCCTTGTTGGACACGTCGAAGGTGACGGTGCCGGCAGCGATCTCGAGATCGGTCTCAATGGCCCACTCGGCAAGGCCAACCGAGACGACACCGTCCGGCGCGTCCGGCGGAGCCATCGTCGTGTCAGGGGCCGGTTCGGTTTCTACTGGCGCCGTGGTGTCAGCGGGGGGCTCAGTCTCGGCAGGGGCCTCGGTGTCGGCGGGTGCTTCGGTCGCGGGCGTCGTGTCAGCGGCGTCGTCGCTGCCCCCTCCGCACGCGGTCAACGCAAGAAGGGAAACGGTCAGCAGTGCAGAGATTCGACGCATCCGGTCACTGTGGCACGGCCGACTCGACGATCCACAACAGTGCTGCCAGATTCACCAACTTCTCACTCTGTCGGCTCGCCGGCCTCCCCGTGAGGCCAGTCGGGCCAGTCAGTGAGCGCTCAGGAGTTCCAGTGGCTGCGGCTCCGGCACCTGCCAATCGCCGGGCATCCGGTCGAAGTCAAAAAATGGCGCATCGTCGCCCGCCGCGACGGCATCCTCGATCTGGTCGTAGAACCCCTTGCCGGTCTCCTCGGCAAAGGTGATCGCGACGTCGGACTCGCTGGAGTCGAGGCGCGGTCGCTGCACGTATTCCGGGAAGCATGCCTCGGCCGCGTCGCCTGCTGCATACCCCCGGGCAAACATCTGCTTCAAGACACCAAACCCGTCGTGGCGAACCAGCGTCTCGCCACGGGGTGTACCGCCCATTGACTTGAGGTGGGCCTGGAACGACGCGAGGTCGTCAGTGTCGAACGCAACGTGTTGCACTGAGTGGTCGCCGTGGCGTTCGACGAACGTCGTCACCTGCGACGGCTTGGCGCGATCGATCCCCTCGATCAGGGCAACGCCGAACCCGCCGAAGTCGATGCACCAAATCTTCATGCTCGAGTCAACGTCGTCGGGCCGAACGTCATCGATCCGATTGATCAGCGTGCCGCCCTCGACTTCGATATGGAACCATGCCCAGCGCTCGATCGAGCCGGCGGTGCATGCGTAGGTGATGTGATCGACGTTCTTCAACATGACCCCTATTGAGCCAAACTGCTCAACAACCGTCAACTGAATCAAACAGATGAAGACGTAAGTGCCTGTTTAAGCAACAAAATGTTCACTCTGCGGGGATGGGGAACGCTACGGTTGAACACATGTCGCAGCCCCTGGATCAGCTTGATGTGCACATCATCGCCGAACTCCGGCGGCATCCCCGAACCTCGATGGCGGACCTGGCCCGCTCGCTCGGCGTCGCTCGCGGCACGGTCTACGCCCGACTCGATCGACTCGAGAACACCGGCACCATTTCCGGCTATGGCCCCGATATTGCTCCGTCGGGCGTCGGCCTCGACGTCTTGGCGTTTTGCACGCTCGAGATCGCACAGGGTTCCCACGACAAGACAGCGGCGTCGCTCGCGTCCATCGCACAGATCTTGGCGATTCACACGGTGACCGGAACCGGGGATCTGCACTGCCGTGTCGTTGCCCGATCGAACGACCATCTGCACGAGGTCCTCCAACTCATCGCTGCGATTCCGACGGTGTTACGCAGCCAAACACAACTGGCGCTCTCGACGGTGCTTGACCGCTCGATCGCCGACGTGCTGATCGGAGCGTAAGAGTGCTGCGCGGATCAGGTCACCCCCCGGAGACCTGATCCGCCGCGAGCGGGTCAACCAATAAGATCTGGTCGACGGCGAAACGTTACCGGCCGTGTGTCGAAAGTCGCACCTTTTCGAACATCCGGACAAATGGGCGTCGTGCGCTTCCGCTTCGTTCGGCCGATCGAGGCCCGCTACGGTGCTGCTGGGGAGCCAACAACGATCGGGGGATCATGATGGCCGACGACAGCGAACGCGCAGCGACGAACCAAGGCGGCAGTATCAACGCTGCTGACACCGTGCAGGCCGAGCCGGTGACCGACTGGGTGAACGACTGGGACTGGCTCGACGACGCGTGGGGGGCCAATGCCATCGACATCTGGAACGGCGTGCGCGAGCAGTGTCCCGTCGCGATGACCGAACGCTACGGCCGCGCCTTCATGCCGGTGACAATGGAGGCGGTCTCAGCGATTGCCAATGACACGGTCAACTTCTCGTCAGAGTTCGTTTCGGTGGCACAGCCCGACGCAATTCGGCGCCCGGCGCCGCCGATCACCTCGGATCCGCCCGACCACCACGGGCATCGCCGACTCCTGCTGCCATCGTTCAGTCCGAAACGTATTCAGCAGATGGAGACTGAACTTCGTGAGTACACACGGGGCCTGATCGGGGCGATTCAATCGTCAGGCATCGCGACGGCAGATGCCGCAGCGCAGTACTCCCAGCACATCCCGGTGCACGGAATCGCACAGATGATCGGCGTGCCCGACAGCGACGCTGACCTGTTCCGCGACTGGATCTATCGCAACTTCCAGATCGCTCCGCGCGACAACAGGGTGCGCGAGCAAGTCACCGCCGAGATGCGGGCGTATTTCTTCGAGCTGCTCGATCAACGGGCTGCCGAGCCTGAAGACGACCTGGCATCGCTGATCACGAACGCCGAGATCGATGGCGTGGCTGTCGATGACGAACTCAAAGTCGGCTACCTCCTGCTGTTGCTCCTCGCTGGCATTGACACCACGTGGAGTGCAATCGGCTCCGGGCTGTGGCATCTCGCCACCCACCCCGACGACCTCGCGCGCCTCGTCGCAGTGGTCGATGACCCCGATGACATGTTGTGGCTCACGTTCTCCGAAGAAGTGTTGCGCTACTACGCCCCGGTCACGATGGGTCGCAAAGTCATTGGCGACACCGAAGTCTCAGGCTGTCCGATTCGCAAGGGTGAACAGGTGCTGGTGACCTTCCCGGCGGCCAATCATGATCCGGCTGCCTTCGACCGGCCCGAAGAGTTCCAGATCGACCGAGCCGAAAACCGCCACGTTGCGTTCGGCCTCGGAATCCATCGTTGTCTTGGATCGAACCTCGCACGACTCGAAATGCGCATCGCGTTTCACGAGTGGATCAGCGCCTTTCCGACCTACTCGATCGATGAGACCAGCGAGACGACGTGGACCAACGGCCAGATTCGCGGCCCGCGCAACATCCCGGTTGTACTCGACGCCAGCTGAGCAACTGGCGCAACTCTTTTCCCCACCAACGGCGCTGTGCCCTGCGCGCGGCGCCGAGATCGGAACAATCACATGGACCTTGATGGCAAACATGTCGTCATCACCGGCGGGTCGGCTGGCATCGGTGCCGGCCTCGCTCACGAGTTCGCCGAACGCGGCGCCCGAGTCCTCGTGGCAGCACGCTCCGAGGCCAAGTTGCGCGAGGTGGCCGACCGCATCGTCGGTGACCACATCGTCGCGGACCTGAGCGCCTCTGACGATGTGGACGCGTTCATCCCACGCTGCTTGGAGATGCTCGGCCACATCGACATCTTGGTCAACAACGCCGGTGTCGAGACGAGCACCAGCTTCGCCACCACGGACCGAGCCGATGTGCGCACACTCGCACGGTTGAACTTCGAAGCGCCACTGATGTTGACGCGCGATGTGCTCCCTCACATGCTCGAACGCGGCACCGGTCACATCGTGCAGATGTCGTCGGTGGCGGGCGCCATTCCCTTTCCGGGTCTCGCCGCCTATTCAGGATCGAAGGCAGGGCTGACCAACTTCACCGAAACGCTCAGACTTGAATTGAAGGCGACCCCCATCGGCCTCACGGTGGTCAGCCCCGGTCCGGTCCTCACCGAGATGTGGGAGCGCCTGGACAACGATGACAAACCGTTCGCCGCCGCCGGGTTGAAACGTTTCAGACGGCTGGGCTTCTTGCCCAAACTGTCGGTCGACAAGTTGGTGGACGCGACCATCGACGCGGTCGAGCGCGACCGTCGATTTGTCCGGCTGCCGCGTCGATACGGCGGATATCACGTCTTGAACAATGCGCCACGGCGAATCGTCGAGGGCGCCCTGATCGGGGTCAAGTTCCCGCACGATTGGGAGCAGCAGTGAACGACGCTGTCAACGACCAAACGATCGACGCCGCGACCAAGATCTGGGCAACCGACAATCCACCGAGTGCCAAGTGGCCGCTGTACACCCGCGGAAACGTTGGTGAGGTCTTCCCGGAAGTGGTCCTGCCGTTCACCTGGGATCTCATTGGGCAAGCGGCCGAAGATGGATGGCGCGAGGCGTTTGTCCGCATGGGCCTGGTTGCGGTCGGGGACTTCGACGACGACGAGCCGATGACGATTCTCAGTGTGTTCGGCGGCTACTGCTACATCAATGCGAGCTACGTCCGGATGCTCGGTGTCCGCGCCCCAGGGGGCGACGTTGCGACCATCGACCAGACGTTCTTCGGCGGCTCTGATGCGCCTGCCTATGTCGAGCGCGACGGCGACAAGAACCGTCGAGCCAGTCTGAAGCTCGCAGCGACCGTGCTCCGATTGCTGAACACAAAGGACCTTCCGGCACTGCGTGCCGACAAGGTGAAGGCTGAACGGTTTGCATCGAAGTATCCGTCGGCTACAGCGGATGGCACCCCGGCGAGCGATCAGCAGTTGCTCGACTACTGCAGGTCATTTCCGCCCTTCTTCCAATCCCTGTTCGCTCGTCATATCGAGAACACGTTCTCCGACGCCCTCGTCTCGGGTGCACTGATCGACTTGGTCAACAAGGCCGGCAAAGACGAGTTGTTGGTGTCGATCCTCGGCGGCATCGGCGATGTCGAGTCGGCCGCGCCCGCCGAAGCAATGTGGGAGCTGTCGCGACTCGAGCGTGACGATCCGACCTGGGAACGTGGCTTTGCCTCGTTTATCAGCCGGTTTGGGTCTCGTGGTCCGAACGAATGGGACCTCGGATCGGACCCCTGGGACTTCCGTCCCGAGATGGCCAAGGCCGCGATCGATGCGATGCGTCCAGTCGCCGACGACCGGTCACCGATGGAGCACCAACGGGCGCTGATCGAAGCCCGCGACGCAGCTGTGGCCGAGGTTCGCAGCGCGCTGCACCGCATCGACCGATTCCAGTTCGACAAGGCACTGGCCGCCACGATCATCTTCTCCCAGGCCCGCGAACGTTCCAAGACCACCGTCATCGCAGCGATCCACGCCGTTCGTCGGGCACAACGAGCGCTCCACGAACGTGCCGCTGCGCGAGGTGGGGTTCAGGAACGCTGGAAGAGTTGTCTGCTCAATGTCGATGACTTCACGGCGTATCTGGTCGACCCCGAAGCACACATCGATCTCATCGAACAACGAGCAGCGCTGCACGGCCGCCTCTCGACATTGACGGCTCCGTTCATTGTCGAGGGAGTCGTCCCGCCAATCGACAGCTGGGAATCTGCGGCCTCGCCCGCCGGTGTGGTCGCTGTTGGCGATGTGCTCGAGGGCATTCCCGGATGCCCGGGCCTGGCGCAAGGTCGAGCCCGCGTGGTTCTCGACCCGGCCGACCCGCGTGGTCTGGGCCCGGGCGACGTGCTGATTGCACCAATCACCGATCCGTCGTGGACCCCACTGTTCCTCGCTGCCGAAGCGGTCATCGTCAATGTCGGAGCTGTGATGAGCCATGCGGTCATCGTCAGCCGTGAACTGGGGATTCCGTGCGTCGTGTCTGTCGCCGGAGCCACGTCGGCAATCCCGGATGGCGCCTTGGTCGAAGTTGATGGCAACACCGGTTCGGTCCGCGTGCTCGAGATGCCCTGAACTCACAGCGACTGTCGTGATGCGTCTCGCCGTCCGACTGCCCATTGTCGTGAATTGGTGGGGACTACGGTCGATTCCATGACGGGCTTGCGGGAACGAAATCGGCAAGCGGCAATGGGTGATGTGCAGCGGGTTGCGATGCGCATGATGCAGGCGTCGGGCTTCGCCAACGTCACCGTCGAAGAAATCGCTGCGATGTCCGGGGTCTCGCCCTCGACGGTGTACCGGTACTTCGGGACCAAGGAGGCCTTGGTCCTCTGGGGTGATCGAGCCGGGAGCCTGGTTGCGACGTTCGCCGAGGCCAAGGTCGGTAAGAAGCGGTCGGTCCACCAAGCGTTTGTCGAGGCTGCCACCAGCACCTACGACGACGCCGACCCGGTCGCACGACTCGAGTTCGTCGCCCAACTCGAGCTGATCTTTGCCAACGAAGATCTCACCATTGCGTTTGAGCACGAACTCATCGGTCGGCGAGATGACGTTGCCGCGACGCTTGCGGCCCACCGCTCCGCCAAATCCGTCGGCGGCCGAGATGCAGCTCAGGCTGGCGCACTGCTTGGGGCATTGATCGCCGTGCTCGAACGCTGGCAGGCAACTGCTGGTGAGAAGTCGCTCGCCAAACAATTGGCGAAAGCGTTCGACACCAACATCTGACCGTCGCGCCCGGCCCCTCCTCAAAGATGTGGCATCAGCGTCGTGAAGCGACGTTTTTCCCACATATTTCGGATGAGTTTGGATGAGTGGTGGGCGAAAGGCGGTGGGGTCAGAGGTGGAGATCGCCGCCGGCGCCAGTGATGGTGGCGCGGAGTCCAGCTCGTTCGTCGTTGGACTCGGTCGCGGTGACAGTGATGTCGAGTCCGAGTGCTGCCACGACGCCGAGGATGTCGAACGGGCGGGGGTGGACGATTGCGAACGACGACAACTCCACGCCGCCCGGCTGCGTGGTGTGTGGCTTGGGCGTGTCTCCCCAATCGATGATGAACGGCAGCGTGCGCTCGGCCGGGAACGTCAGCCGCCACGACAGCCGGTCACCGGCCGGCGTCAGCCGACTCATGTCGGCGACTGGGCCAGGGTCATAACCGGCGTCGGCCGCGCGGTCCGCGAGACCATCGATCGTCTCCCCGTCCTCGGGCCGCACGGCGAAGCCGACCAGCGTGGGACCCTCACCATCCGCTGCGAGCACATCGTCGAGCCCGAATGGACGCGGGAGTCCTGACTCAGGTGGATCTGGTTGTCCGGGGTCGGGTGCGATGAGCTCGAGGTAGCACTCGCCAAACGACACGAGCGCGTTGCAAGTGCCCAGCCCATCATGGGACCCGCCAATTGCAGGTCGGACACCCGTCGCTTCCTCGAACCAGTCGATGCTGGCGGCAAGGTCGGAGACGGCGTAAACAAGGTGATCGATGACGGCCATGCGCGATGATCGCATCGTTGGACCGCTCTCGTAGTGTCGGCGCGTATGAGCGAAGAATTTGCAGACAAGGTCGCAATCGTCACGGGGTCGTCCAGCGGCATCGGTGAAGAGACTGCTCGACGCCTCTCGGCGCTCGGCGCAACGGTCGTTGTCAACTCGTCCTCGTCGGTCGAAGCCGGCGAGGCAGTTGCCGCTTCACTGCCGGGGACGGCGGCCTACATCCGTGCCGACATCAGCAATCAAGACGAAGCCCACGGGTTGATCGATTCGACCATAGAGCGTTTCGGCAAGCTCGACTTCCTGATCAACAACGCCGGGTGGACCACCGAGGTGCCGCATCACGAACTCGACGAGCTCACTGACGAGATCTTCCGCAAGACGTTCGACGTCAATGTGTTCGGTACGTGGTGGCTCACCAAGCGGGCAATCCCACACCTCCGCAACAGTGATGACCCGAACATCGTGAACATCACCTCGATTGCCGGTGTCCGTCCGATGGGATCCTCAATGGCGTACTCGATGACCAAGGCCGCGCTCAATCACATGACGCTGCTGCTTGCGAAGTCGTACGGGCCCATCCGGGTCAACGCGGTTGCACCAGGGTTGGTTGCCACACCGTGGACGGAGGACTGGGACGCAATGCACGCTGCTGTCGCCGCGACCGCACCGATCCCTCGCTCGGCCACTCCGGAAGACTGTGCTGAAGCGGTGCTCGCATTGCTGCGCAACAAGTACACGTCGGGCGAAATCTTCGTCGTCGACGGTGGCCTCACCCAGCGCATGTGACACTGCCCGCTCGGGCCGGGTCGCGCGTCGAACGCGGTCACCAGCAGTTGGGTCGGGTCAGCTGCCCATCGCGACGAGCCATGGCGGCAGGCGCGTCGGGCGACCGGTTGCGGCCGTGATGCAGCCGTGCACGGTGACCCCGGTCGAGTGAGCCGTGTCGCCCACCGTGATGAGATACGCCATCTGAAACGTCGCTCGGGTCACGTCGGCGAGCGCAAGATGGACGCTGATCACGTCGTCGAAACGCAGCGGCTGCCGGTACGTGACGAAGGATTCGAGCACCGGAGATTCGAGACCGGCCTCACGCCACTCGGTGAACGGATGCCCGACGTGGGCGAGAAACGCGACCCGAGTTTCCTCAAAGTAGGCGAGGTAGTTGCTGTGGTGCACGATGCCCATCGCATCGGTCTCGACGAACCGCACTCGAATCTGGTGCGTGAAGTCGTAGTCGGCAGGTGACGTTGACGGTTCGACAGAGAGGCGCACCTGATGAGTCTGCCCGCTGACGTTGTGCATGGCACAACGTCAGCGGGCAACATGGTCATCATGACGCCCGCGCTGACGATGCTCGAAGCAGCGAGGATCTCGTTCAACGTCAGCGAGTACGACCGGCACCTGTCCGGTGACGGCGACTTACGTGACTTCGGCCGCGAGGCTGCCGAGGCACTGGGTTTGTCGGCCGATGAGGTCTTCAAGACGCTCGTTGTCGTCAGTGAGTCCGACGAATTGATCGTTGCCGTTCTCCCGGTGAGTTGCCAACTGTCGATGAAGCTGGTCGCCGCGGCTGCGAAGGTCAAGAAGGTGTCGATGTGCGATCCGTCGTTGGCCGAACGGTCATCCGGATATGTCGTCGGTGGCATCAGTCCCCTCGGCCAACGGCGTCAGCTCCGCACGGTGATCGACGAATCGGCCGATCTGTTCGACACGATCTACGTCAGCGGAGGCCGCAGAGGGCTCGATATCGGGCTCGCACCTGCGGACCTCGCGCGAGTGCTCGACGCCACGATCGCTCCGATCACAGCGTGACCGGTCAGCGTGCGGGGTTGCGCGCCAACGCTTCGATTCGTGCGACGCGGGTACGTGCTGCCGGGTGCGAGGCGGAGAGGCGTCCTCGCCAGCCGATAGGCCGTGGCCCGGAACCGCCGGCCAGGACGGCTCGCAATGCGCTGGCCAAATCAGGGCCGAAACCCATCGCAACCGCCCGCTTGTCGGCTTCGAACTCCGATGAGTGGCCGACGTAGTTGCCAATCGCGTCGACAGCGCGTAGCGCCAAACTGAAGACCCACCCTGCGCCTCGAAACACCGCAGCTGTCAGGACTCCGACCACTTCGATCACCGGTGATTGGCGACCGAAGCTCTGCGCGGCTGCGTGCGACACGTTCTCGAAGAAGAAGCCGATGCGCGCCAGCATGACGACCGGTACCGACATCCAGTGGCCGATCGTGATGGCGACGGTGTGCAATCCGAGGTGATGGCTGAGCTCATGGGCCAACACGCCGCGCAACTGTTCTTCGCTCAGCCGGGCAGCTGCGAATGAGGTGACCACCATGAGGTGGCCGCCGCAGGCAAAAGCGTTCAGTTCGTCCGATGGCAAGACCCTCAGCACATAGCGGTCGGCAGGAAGGTTGTTGGCTTGGGCGATGGCACGCCAGGCCCTGGTGACCCTGTCGGTCTCGGTCGGGTCAGGATGGCGAGCGCCGAGCAGGGGAGTGAGCACGGCGGCTTGGAACGGGCGGACGAACAGCAGCAGGCCGAGGCACAAGAACGCGACGACAAACCACCAGAACGGCACGTCGCTGACGAGTTGCAACGGCAGCCAGAACACGGCCAGCGCGAGCAGAGTAAACGGCGCCATGACGGCGACGGGAACGAAGGCCCACACTGCTGCCCGCTCGACAGTGCGCGCGCCCCGGCCTTGCTGGCGTCGCGTCGTCCGTCGGCCTCCCACTGCGCTGCATGCTATTGCTGCGGGCTGCCGGCCGGCGTGTGTGGAATCGCTCAAGAAGCTCCCTGATGCCGTCGATACACCAACGAGAGCGTCACCATCCAATCAGCAATCAGCAATCAGCAATCAGCAATCAGCCATCAGCAATCAGCCACATCGGGAATGGGAACTAGTGCACGAGTCGACGACCACCGAACGGTCAAAAGTGAGACAACTGTTGGACGATGCCGCGTCGTGCCGCGTCGATGACCCCGTTCAGGCACGCGAACTTGCCCTCGCAGCACGCACCATCGCTCGAGCATCGGCAATCGTCGACGACGAAGCCGAAGCGCTCTACTCACTTGCATCGATCGCTCACCAACGCGGCCACACCGACGACGCGTTTGCACTCGCTGCCGAAGCAGTTGAGATCAGCGCCGACGGTGAGCCGACGCTGACTCTGGCCTGGTCGCATCACCTGCTCGGCGTTGTGCACTACCAAGCCAGCAACTTTGCCTCGTCGCTCGAACAGTCACTCGCAGCACTCCAGGTCTACCGCGGGACCGGCCACGAGATCGACGAGGGCAAGATTCTCCACACGATCGCCGTCGTCTACCAGTCGATGGGCGATTACGACCGCGCGATCGAGACCTACGAGAACGCTTTGGCGATCAACGAGCCGCTCGGACGTCGCGACCTCGACGCAATGGTGCTCGGCAACCTTGCCCGAATCCGGGGCCGTCGCGGCGAGCATCTCCCGGCGGTCAACCTGGGTCGTCGCGCTGTCGAGCTGTCACGGGAGCATGCTCCGCAACTCGTCGGTGGTCTCCTCGCTGACCTGGCCGAGGCGTATGTCGGACTCGGTGACCATGCCAGCGCAGCACTTTGCTTCGCCGAAGCCCGCGCCGATTGGGAATACCGAATGGCCGACGGCCAGCAATTGGCCCCGACCGACCAGCTCGGGATCATGCTCTCCGAAGGTCGAGTCGCGCTGCGCAGCGGCCAGACCGATGAGGCAATCGCATCGCTCACCTCTGCGCTCGACCTCGCTGATCGAACCGATCATCGCGAGCTCGAACTCGAGATCCACGACCTGCTTGCCTTGGCGTACAAACAGTCCGAACGGTTCAGCGAAGCGCTGGACCACCGCGAGCGCCACTTCGCGCTCCACCGCGAGATCTTCAACGACTCGGCTGATCTGCGTCTACGCACGCTGCAGGTGGCTCACACCAACACGACGGCCCGCCATCGCACAGAAATCACCCGGCTGCAGACCTCTGAACTGGTCAGCAGCTTTGCCGCCGAACATGTCGATGTTGATGCGTACCACCTTGAAGCGTTCGAGCGCCTGGCCTCTCTCGCAGAGTTCCGCGGTGGCAATACCACCAAGCACACCGACGCGGTCGGAGACCTCGCTGCTGAGATTGCCCACGCCATCGGTCAACCGCCAGAGTGGTGCGAGCGGCTGCGCCTCGCAGCGCGCCTGCACGACATTGGCAAGGTCGCCATCGCTGACTCGGTGCTCCTGAAGCCTGGACCGCTCACCATGGCAGAGTTCGACGAGGTCAAACAGCACACCGTGCTTGGGCGGCGATTGCTCAGCGGCGTCTCGACCGACCTGTTCTCGCTTGCTGCTGAGGCAGCCTGGTCACACCACGAGTGGTGGGACGGTTCGGGTTACCCGAACGGCCTCAGCGGCACGGCCATTCCGCTGTCGGGTCGCATCGTTGCCGTCGCCGATGTCTACGACTCGCTGGCCACGCGCCGCGTCTACAAGCGCGAATGGAATGTGGCCGAAGCGATTCGCTTCGTGAAATCGGGGACCGGTGCACAGTTCCAACCGGAGCTGATCGATGCCTTCATCTCCGTGATGGTCGCCCGCGAGCCGTCGCTCGAAGCAGAACTCGCCTGAACCGACTGGACTCTCCGCAGGGCAGGCGCACGCTCTACGCTTCATTCATGGCAGGGGACAGCGTGGCATTGACCCGTGACGAACGGATCGACCAGCGCACCCGCAATCCGAAGTGGCAGAACATCCCGGTGCGAATCGAGATGCTTGAGTGCATCAACTGTGATGCCTGCCTGCGGGCGTGTCCCCCCAATTTCGGGGCGATCTTCAACCACGGCGCCGACGTCGTCATCATCCCTGAGCTGTGCAGCGGCTGCGACAAGTGCCTCCCGGCATGCCCCGTCGATTGCATTTATCCCGACCCGGACTGGACGTCGGAGACAGCTCCTGATGATTGGTGGGGGCTCCCGCGAACCGACGCTGATCCGTACGTCTGACTGCTCGACGAGGCGTCTATCGAACGATGAGCGGACACTCTGTAGCTGCGTAGCTGTTGAGCGCGTCGAGGCCGGCTTGCACGTCGGCCGGCCAGTTGGCAACGGTCTGGCTATCGGCCACTTCAGGCGACACGAACCCGGTCACAAAGTTGATCAGCGGCGCTGCCGGGCCGACCAGCCCGGCGGGGAGAACTGCAACAAGCCGGTTGAGGACGGCTGACGCTGGTGGTGACGCAGTATTCGTATCGCCACCAGCGGCCATCAGCGCGAACCGCGGTTGCGAGATGGCCAGTATTTCGCACACGGGCGTTGCCGCCGGTCGCCGCGTCGAAACTGAACGCAGTGTCGGGAGGCCGGCTGCGACAATGGTCGCCGTCCCGGTGAACCGGTCGATGTAAATGAGTTCGGAGTCGGCGATGACAACACCTGTGCCGTTCGTGTCCCACGCCGCGGTCAACTCCTGGCCCGGTGGCGCCCGCAAGCTTCGGGAAGTTCCGTCCGTGAGCTCCAGTACGCCGAGATCGGATGCCACGTCGGCAGCGATCCGTTGGCGATTGAACAGCAGGGCATCTCCGCCCGGTGAGAGCCCCCCGACCAGTTGTGGCCTGACGTCCGGTGGAAGGTCGACGGGCCATGCGCGTTGCTCGCCATTCCGATCCACCGTGAGGAGTTCGCACGAGCGTGTCGCGTCGCACTCGCGCAGCAGGAGATGGTTGGCCCCCGTCGACACAACATCGCCCGTTGTCAGAAGATCGGTCGACGCCGAGTTCACGCGATAGACGCCGCCGGTGTCTTGACGCAAGAGCGCCCCGTCGAGGTCGATCAATGGCGAGGCTCCGTCCGTCGGGTCAATCCAACCGGCCGCTTGCCACCGCAGCTCGAGATCGCGGACGCTCAACTCTGTCGCAACGGCGCCGTTGTCCTGCTCGGTCCACAGATACATCTGATTCGTGGCGGGGGACCAGCTGACAGCGTCGACCGCTGGCTCCGGGACCGCCACCGTGCCGTCGATACCGATCGCCTGCGCCCGCGACTCTGGCGTGGGCCAGACAATCGCAACCTGATCGTTGGCGACAGCCTGTGCTCGTTCAGTCGAGAAGCCGATGTCGGTGACGCGCACGCGGCCGCTGGGAAGCGAGATCTCGTACAGGCCGGACACACCGAGCGCTACGACCTCGGTGGGGTTGATTGTGGCGAGTTCTGGTGCGAGGTCGACGATGAACTCGCGCGGTGCCGCCGCGAGGACGAGTCGTTCTGCCGGCCCCCCGACTTGGGACTCGGCAGCCGGTACGTCCGCGAGGAGCGGCGGAGGGGTGGAGCGCGGTGCAGTCACCGCTGGCAGATTGTCGGCTGCGTCGGTGGAGGGGCTCGTTTGCTCGGACGTACCTGAGGTGTCCTGCGTCTCGCCGTTGTCGTTATCTGCGGTGACCAGAACCGCGCCGACGGCCAACGCCATCACCAGCGCGCTTCCGGCGAGCCAGCGTCCACGGTGTCCACCGGCGTCGGTCGGAGTGGGACCAAGGCCGCTCGGAGCGAGGTCGTTTGCCTCGGCTCGAGAACGGCCTGATGCAGGTGGTGCCGCCGCGTCGATCGACCTGAACTTGAACTCCGTGTCCGGGCGCTGCGACTGGGGCGCGTGGGCCATCGCGCCGCCAGGCGCCCACGGGTCAAGGTCGTCGTCCCCAACCTCGTCGTGATTCGGCCCCGTCATCGCGCAGTCAGACTGGCAGGCTGCGCCGCCTTCGGCAACGCGGAGCCTGCCGAGCCACCCAGCATCGTCGTCGGTGAGAGCTTGTCGAGAGCGCGCGACCGTTGCGAACAATTCGCTGAACGAGTTGCGTTGGGACCGGTCGGGCCGCATCAGCAAGTAGAAAGGCACCGATGAGCGACGTGACGATCATTCCTGGCTGCGAACCGATGTCGCACGCCGGCACCAGGGGCGCAGGGGTGCTCGTGCTGCACGGATTCACCGGCAACCCATCCTCGATGCGAATCCAGGCCAACGCGTTTGCCGAGCTCGGTTATCACGTCGAGCTCCCGCGGCTGCCTGGGCACGGCACGTCGGTCGACGACATGCTCACCACCGACTGGGCCGATTGGACGGGGGAAGTCGAAGCTGCCTATCAGCGCCTCGCCGCTCGTACCGACAAGATCGTGGTCATGGGGCTCAGCATGGGTGGATCGCTCACCCTGTGGACGGGGCTGCAGCATGGCGACGTGGCCGGGCTCGTGCTGGTCAACCCGGCGACGAAGGCCCAACCCGACGATGTCGTGGCAATGCTCCAAGAGATGGTCGACGACGGCAACACGGTGATGCCAGGAATCGGCTCTGACATCGCTGACCCCGACGTCACCGAGATCGCCTACGAGGGCACCCCGCTCGTTGCGCTGCTCTCGCTGCAAAACGACGGCCTCGCTCCGATGGCTGAGCGCTACGGCGAACTCAAGATGCCGGTGCTGCTCTACACGTCGCACAATGACCACGTTGTTCCGCCCGAGAGCAGCGAGCATCTCGCAGCGACCGTCGGTGGCGAACTTGATCACGTCTGGCTCGACCGAAGCTTCCACGTCGCCACCCAGGACTATGACCGCGACACCATCACGTCTGGCGCCGCGACGTTTGTCGCCCGGGTTACGGGAGCCTGACTGCTGATGCCGATCTCTGCACTCGCCGGCTCGCACAGCGTTGTGGCGAGTATTCCGTCGCCGTCGTTCAATTCGATAGATATCGGTCCGCTCAGCCTGAACATCTACGGCCTGGCAATCGCACTGGGCGTCGTCGCCGCGGTCTGGCTGTTCGGCAAGCGGCTCGAAGAACGCGGCGCTGGCACGACCGACGATGCGAGCTCGATCGCGATCTGGGCGGTGCTCGCCGGTGTCATCGGCGCTCGGCTCTATCACGTTGCGACCGACTGGGATCGATTCATCGACAACTACGCCGCGATCCCAAAGCTCTGGGAGGGTGGTCTCGGCATCCCCGGTGGGCTGGCGTTCGGCATCCCCACGGGCCTACTGGTCGCCAGGCGCAAGGGCATTTCGATGTCGATGGCGGCCACCTGCGCAGCGCCGGCTATCCCGCTTGCCCAAGCGATCGGCCGGCTTGGCAACTATTTCAACCAGGAGCTCTACGGCCGACCGACGGATCTCCCATGGGCACTCGAAATTGACGACGCGCACCTACTCGAGGGGTTCGCGAGCGGCACGACGTTCCATCCCACCTTTCTCTACGAAATGCTCTGGAGCCTGGCCCTCTGCGCGGTGCTGCTGTGGATCGATCGCAAGTATCGTCCGCCGCTTGGCCAGTTGATGCCGATGTACGTCATCGGCTACGGCCTCGGGCGCTTCTGGGTCGAGGGACTTCGCATCGACCGTGCCGATGAATTGGCCGGCCTCCGTTGGAACCAGTGGGTTGCCGTCGCCGCGGTGATCGGAGGCGGAGTGGTGTTGGCGTTCATGCGTCGTCATCCCGTCCTTGAGTCGGCTGATCCGCTCGAGGACCGTGAGGAACTCGTCACGGACGTGCTCGCCGCCGACGGTGAGCTGGATGGTGAGCTGGATGGTGAGCTGGATGGTGAGCTGGACGGAGAACTCGACGACGACGTGGCCCCCGAGTCACTCACGGCGACCGATGTCGATGAGTCTGACGACGCCTCGACCGAGACCGCGCCCGACACCGACTGATCAGCGAGCGTCAGATTGGCTGGCCGACCTGACGGACGTCAGGAATATGTGCGCCGAGGATGTCGATGGCATCCGAGGACAGCAGGTGGTCGGTGATCAGCGTGTCCACGTCACTCAATGCCGCGAAACTGCTGAGGCCGGTGACGCCCCATTTACTGTGATCGGCGAGCACGACCTTGCGGCCAGCCGCGCGGATGAATGCTCGATTGGTATCGGATTCGAGGATGTTCGGCGTGGTGAAACCGGCCTGCTCGCCCATGCCGTGCACGCCGATGAACAGCGTGTCGACATGCAGGGCGCTCAACGCCGTTGCTGCAATGGGGCCGACGAGTGCATCGCTGGGCGTGCGCACCCCGCCGGTCAAGATGATGTTGCGGTCAGGTCGCCTGAACTCGTTGAACACCTCAGCGACGCGCATGCTGTTGGTGACCACGGTCAGGTTCGGCACCATCGCCAACTCGCCGGCGAGACGCCAGGTCGTCGTGCCGGCCATCAGCCCGATCGTTGCCCCGCCCTCAACGAGGTCCGCGGCAGCACGAGCGATTGCCTCTTTCTCGGCGGTGTGAAGCGCCGAGTTGGCGTCGAAGCCGGGCTCGTCGGCGGAGTGCTCGGTGGAGACCTTCGCGCCTCCATGCACCTTGACGAGCGAGCCTGCCTCGTCGAGGACGTCGAGGTCGCGGCGAATCGTCATATCGCTGACATCGAGCAGCGACGCAAGCTCAGTGACGCGCATCGATCCTCGGGCACGTACCTCGGCGACGATCTGTTCGTGTCGTTGCTGCGCAAGTGAGCGCCCTGCGGTCAAGCTTTGATCGGGTCCTGCCCCGCCACCCCGATCGAACATGTCGACCATCGTGGTTGATTTGTACGCAAGAATCAACCGAAATCAACAGGTTCGAACATCAGCTGTGCGAAATCTGTGCGAATCGCGCGCAGTCCGCACAGGTCAATCGAACATAGGATCTGTGTTTCGGACACGGCTGACCTGCCCTCCATAGAATGGCGGTCTGTGCCCGAGATGATTCGTTTGTCCAACGCTGGAACCGACGTGGTGGTCGACGTCACAACGGGGGCCCCGACGATCGTGCATTGGGGCGCGCCGCTTGGCGCCGAGGCCGACCTGGCGACGGTGCTCCCGTCGCTTTCTCGGCCCATCGTCCACGGAACGGTCGACTCGGTCGCTCCAGTGTCGACAGTTCCCGAGCACGGTTCGGGGTTCACCGGCCGCCCGGGCCTCGTCGGTCGGCGCGGGGGAGGCCTCGCGTGGGCGCCGCGGTTCTCGGCGGTGTCACATCACCTGTCCGACGACGGCACGCGTCTCTCAGTCGAAGCGGTTGACGCAGTCGCGAAACTCGGGCTGAACGTGACCATCGTGCTCGACGACGTGCTGCATATCTGGGCGACGGTCACCAACGCTGGTGACCGGCGGTACAGCCTGGACGGATTGACGGTCACACTTCCTGTTGCCGAACACGCGAGCGAGTTGCTCAGCTTCGAAGGGCGCTGGTCGCGGGAGTTTCAACCGTTGCGCAGCGATTGGTTCGACGGTTCGTTGCTTGCCGAGAACCGACGCGGTCGCACCTCGCACGAGTCACCGCCGATGCTCTTTACAGGCAAGCGCGGCTTCGACGAGTGGAGTGGCGAGGTGTGGGGCGCACACCTCGCGTGGAGCGGGAACCACACGATGCTCGCCGAACGCCTCGCCGATGGCCGCCGCTATCTGCAGGCCGGAGAGCTGCTGCACCCGGGCGAAGTCGTGCTTGAGCCCGGTGAGTCATACACCACGCCGGAGACGATTGCCGCGTACTCGCCGCATGGTCTAAACAATGCGACGCAAGCCTTTCACCGTTCGCTGCGAGCGCTGCCGAATCATCCGTCGACGCCGCGTCCGGTCCTGCTCAACACGTGGGAGGCGGTGTACTTCGACCATGACACCGACAAGCTGATGTTGCTGGCCGACGCCGCAGCGGATCTCGGCATCGAGCGTTTCGTGCTCGATGATGGCTGGTTCGGTTCGCGCCGCGACGACACCAAGGGGCTCGGCGACTGGTGGGTATCGGACGCGGCGTACCCAGCAGGACTCTCCCCGTTGATCGCGCACGTCACGGACCTTGGAATGGACTTCGGAATCTGGGTCGAACCCGAGATGGTCAACCCCGACAGCGACATCTTCCGCGCCCATCCCGACTGGGCGTTGGCCACCCCCGGGTACGAACCGGTGCTCGGTCGGCAACAACTTGTCCTCGACCTCGCCAACCGCCCAGCGTTCGACTTCATCTTGGGATGCCTCGATCGACTGCTGAGCGACCACGACATCTCCTACGTCAAGTGGGACATGAACCGCGACCATATTCACGGCTCGAATCAACACGGCGCGGCTGGCACCAACGCACAGACCATTGCGCTCTACCACCTCCTCGACAAGCTGCGCCGCCTGCACCCGACCGTCGAGTTCGAGTCGTGCGCAAGCGGCGGTGCCCGGATTGATCACGAGATCCTGAAGCGCACCGAACGAGTCTGGACAAGCGACTGCAACGACGCACTGGAACGTCAGACCATCCAGCGCGGTGCGTCCATGTTGATCCCGCCGGAACTCATGGGGGCCCACATCGGGCCGACCCGGGCACACACCACCGGTCGCACGCAGTCACTCTCATTTCGAGCTGCCACTGCGATGTTCGGCCACCTCGGCGTGGAGTGGAACGTCACGAAACTCACTGACGAGGAACGGATCGCGCTGCAAGCGGTCATCGCTCTGCACAAGGAGCATCGCGAGTTGCTCCACTCAGGCGATGTCGTTCGATTCGACACCGACCCTGCGTACAGCGCACACGGCGTGTACGCAGCTGACCGATCGGAAGGAATCGTGGCCTTCGCCCAACTCGCCACGGCTCCCAGTCTGACGCCTCCGCCGCTCCGACTACCCGGACTCGACGATGCCGCGACCTACCGCATCGAACACCTCCGCATCCCCGGCGAGCGATGGGGTCCAGCCCGGGTGCAGCCGAGCTGGCTCGCGTCCGGTGTGGAACTCACCGGACGACAACTCGCCGCCCACGGCGTGCAACCCCCGACGCTGCATCCCGAGAGCGCTCTGCTTTTCAAGCTCACTCGAATCTGACCAGCGTCGCAGCGCTCACGTTGGCGCAGCGACCGTTCGGCAGCGATCGCGAAGACTTCCGTCCGAGTCCCGTCACGTTCGAACTCGGGTGCGGTGCGTAGTGTCGGCCCGATGTCCGCCAACGCCGCCGTCGCTGCGCATGCCGTCGACTCGCGGCGAGCCTGGCTCACCGTCGTTGCGGCCTTCTTCGCATCCGGGGTCACGCTGGGTACGGCATACAGCTTCGGGGCCTTCTTCGAATCGATGAGCGAGGAGTTCGACGCGGCCAACGGTTCCACCGCGCTCATCTTCGGCATCACGACGTGCTTGTTCTTCTCGCTCAGCATCATTTCGGGTCGCATGTCGGACCGCTTCGGCCCACGAGTGGTGCTGGTCGCCGGCGCGGCAGCGTTGTTTCTTGGTTTGATTGCAACGAGCCGTGTGCAGTCGCTCGGCCTGGGATATGTCACCTACGGCCTCGGTGTCGGGATCGCCGCAGCCTGCGGCTACGTACCGATGGTCGCGGTGGTCGGCGGCTGGTTCGAACAGCACCGGGCGGTTGCGGTCGGATTGGCCGTGGCCGGCATCGGCGTCGGCACGCTGGTGATGTCGCCGGTGTCAGCAGCGCTGATCGATCGGTGGGGCTGGCGTGACACCTACGTCTTCTTTGCTGTCGGTGGCGCCGGCGTCATGCTCGCCTGCGTGCCGCTGGTCGACCGACCTCCCGGCGACGGTTCGCCGCAGCCGTCTCGGTTCAAGGATGCGTTGGGGAGTCCCGTGTTCCGCCGCTTCGCGCTCTCCGCGTTCGCCCTTGGCCTCGCGCTGTTCGTGCCGTTCGTTTTCGTCGGTCAATACGCCAAGGAACGTGGCATCGGATCGGTGCAAGCAGCGGTGCTCGTCGGTGTCTTGGGCGGATCGAGTGTGCTCTCCCGCGTGGGCTTCGGGTCGTTGGTTCGGCGTTTCGGATCGTTTCGTCTCTACCGTGCCTGCCTCATCATCACGACGGGGAGCTTCCTGCTCTGGCTCGCCGCCGGGTCGTCGTACGTCATGTTGGTGTTGTTCGTTCTCACGTTGGGCGTGGGGTACGGCGGGTTTGTCGCGCTCAGCCCGATCGTCATCTCGGATCGGATGGGCGTCGCCGGTCTGGGTTCGATCCTTGGGTTGATGTACACGGCGCCGGGTATTGGCGCACTGGTCGGGGCGCCGACTGCCGGGTGGCTGATCGACACCACCGATGGCTATCGCTGGTCGATCATCTGGTGCATCGCAGCCGGATCCACCGCCGTCGCGCTCCTCACCGGGCTCCCCGTCGACAAATCTGGCCGTCTCGAACGCGCCTCGAACGCCCGCGGCTGACTGCGTCGCGCCGCAACGTGCGCCACGCCGCAACGTGCGCCCGTCGCAACTCGATCTCATCGGCTGGTCGGGAGCAACGAAGTAGCGTCGCGGCATGGGGGAGTCGCCGACGCCATCACGGTGGTGGGCCCTCACTGCACTGATCCCACTCGGCCTGTTCGTCACCGCGGGAGCGTTCGCGTCGGGCGAATATCAGACCCGGCTGTACTTCTCCGGCAGCCCATGCCGATGGATCCAAGCTGCACGGCAACTCGATGTTGATGTTTGTCGCGGCGCGGTGGTCGCCGGCGACAGAGCCGACCTCGACAACATCCGAACTGCATTCGCGCTCGATCTGGCCTTCGCAGCATCTTTCGCCATCATCGGCTTCGTGCTGCTCGGCACGGGTTGGCGACACTGGGCGCCGGAGCGACGTCGAACCTTCGGATGGTGGTGGGCGCTGCCGCTTGTCGCCGTCGCCGCGGGGGTCCTCGACGTGATCGAGACATCAGCGCAATTGATCTGGGTCGACTCGCTGCAGCCTCCAGTCGTCATGACGCACCTCGTGACGTCGATCGCGTGGTGGAAATGGATCGCATACATCGTTGCCCTGGCCGGGTGGTTCGGCCTGGTCCTCGGCCCCATTGCAGCGCCGATGTTGCGGCCAGCGTTGCGGTCAGGAACCAGCGTGATCGATCGTCGGCTTGGCCAGATTGAGCGGGACGACACCGCTGGCCGGAACGCATCCCCCGGCTCGGGACTCGGCATCTGCGCGAGCGGGGGCGGGATCCGGTCGGCCAGCGTGATGATCGGCGCTTTCCGCGGGCTCAGTGATCGTGGCATCTTCCAGCGCGCCCAGTGGCTGCACGCAGTCTCGGGCGGCGGGTACGCGGCTGGCGGCTGGCGTGTGTCGAGTATGGCGCAAGCCGAAACTGACGGCCATGACGAATCGGGCACTGCGCTCGAGCCAGAAGAGAACCTCTTCGCTCCGGACCACCCTTGGTTCGAGCACGTCCGGTCACGGCGGCGGTACCTCGACAACGGATTCGGCTCGTTGCTCGGCGGAATCGCGGGAGCGATGTTCCGCACGGTGCTGGTCTTCGGTGGGGTGCTCGCTGCTGCAGCGTTGGTCGGATGGACGGTGGGGCGGCTCACCCGGAGCTGGGCCGTCCACCCAGATTTCAGCAACGGCGATTCGAGCGCGACCACGCTCGACGAATTGCTTGCATGGCGGCTCATCCTTCCCGGACTCATTCCGCTCGTGTGTGGTGTTGCGGCGTTCCTTGCGACTCGTGCGACCAACTCCGACGTCTTCCGTCAGCGCGCTGGCCCAGCTGCACGCCTCCTGGTGACGCTGGGGCTCGCACTGCTCACACTGCTTGTCATCATCCCCATCGGCATCAGGTACGGCCGTCCGCTGCTGTCGAGTCTCGGTGGATCGGATGCCGAGGGCGGGGCCGGGGTGCTCGCGTTGCTCGCTGTGATCGGTGTGGTGGCTGCGGTCCGACAACTGCTCACTCAGGAGTTCAAGAAGCGGTGGAGTCGACTCGGCGGCGTCCTGCTCCTCCTGGGACTGTTGCTCTTCGCCGGCAAAGTGGCTGACGATCAGGCCAATCTCGAGCGATTCTTCCGCGGCACCTGGGTACCAATCGTTGCGGCACTTTGGTTGCTCGCACTCGAGTTCCCGCCTGCGCATCGCCTGACGCTCAACGGCGTGTACCGGAAGCGCCTTGCCGACACATTCATGCCTGGTGTGCGCTACTCGGAAGAACCGCCGTGGCATGCGTACGTCCACGCCGATGGGCCCGAGCTGGTCCTCTGCGGCACGGCGCATGCGTCAACACTCCAGTTTGGTGGGCTGCCAGCGCTCGGCTTTACCTTCAGGCCGCACGGCGTGACGTTGCACGATGGCGCCTCTGCTCCTTGGCGCTGTTTCCCGACGGGGTCGTGGTGGGACGGCTTTCCGCGGGCGTGGATTGTGTCTCGTTCGATGGCATTGACCGGAGCAGCGTTCGCTTCGGCAATGGGACGACAATCGTTCGGTTCGACCAACTCACTGCTCGCGGCGCTCAACCTCCGCCTCGGCATGTGGGTGCCGAACCCTCGTCACGCCGACTGGTTCGTCGACCCGACCACGTCACCACGGGTTCACCTCGGATACTTCGCAAAGGAGCTCCTCAATCAATACCACCCGCAGCGTGACGCGTTTGTGTACGTCGCCGACGGTGGGCATCGAGAGAATCTCGGCCTCGTCGAGCAGCTCCGCGAACGGCCGTCGGAGACGATCGTGCTCGATGCCTCGGGCGATGCGCCTGGCACGTTCACCACCCTCAAAGAAGCGATTGAACTCGCCGGGATCGAACTCGGGGTCGAGATCGACATCGACCTCGCCTCGGTGATGCCGCGGCCCGACGATGAGGCGCCCGACTGCGTTGCTGCGGGCTTCGCGACCCATGCAGATGGCTTTGTGACGCGGGTGATCTACGCAAAGGCCCAAATTTCGGACACAACGCCGCTGGTATTGCGTCAATACGCAGCAGCACATCCGCCGTATCCGAACTACTCAACCGGGGATCAATATCTCACCAAGGTCGAATTCGATGCGCTGGTGGAGTTGGGTGAACACCTCGCTGAGCGGGTTGATTCGTGGCGCGCCGCGAAACCCGAGCGGATCGCCACCGGTCAATAGTCCAAACTGGAGCGTATGGGGAACATCACACTGCGCCGCGCCACCGCTGACGATTTCATGGCGATCGCCGAGTTCGACGGAGCCGCGTTTGGCGAGGTCTGGCCGAAGGAAGAACTCGAGTTGCTCCGACCGACGCTCGAGCTCGATCGGTTTGTCTTGGCGCACGACGGCGAGACGCTTGTCGGCGTGTCGGGCAACTATTCACTTGAGTTGACAGTTCCCGGACTGGCGGTCGAGCGCGCTGCTGGAGTCACCTGGATCGCCGTCGCCCCCACACACCGCCGCCAGGGAATCCTGACGCGCATGATGGCCGAACTGCACGCCGACGCTGATGCCCATGGCGAGGCGGTCGCGATGCTCACCGCCAGCGAAGGCGCCATCTATCAGCGCTTCGGCTACGGCGTCGCGTCGCAGTGCCGAGTGACTGAAATCGATCGGCGCCGTACGGAAATCCGGGCGGAGCACCGCCCGCAACCGGGCGAGGTGTTGCTTGTCGACGGAAAGAACGATGACGTGCTCGAACAGATCGCCGCGCTCCACGATCGTGTCCGGCGCCAGTGCGTCGGGGACATCGATCGCTCGCTCGCGAACTTCCGTCTTGCTCGCCAATATCGAGGTGCCGGGACGCGTTGGGCGGTCCACGCCGACGGGTATGCATCCTGGAAGGTCACGGCGAAGTGGAACAACGGCCACCCTGCGCATGAAATGGAGTTGTACGACCTCGTCGCGGCCACGCCTGAGGCGCACGTCGCGCTCTGGCACACCGTGTTGTCCGTCGACTTGGTCGGGCCGATTCGCTGTTTCCGTGCCGTCACCGTCGACGACCACCTCCCGCACCTCCTGACTGATCCGCGAGCGATGCGAACGGTTGAGCTCAATGACATGTTGTGGATCCACGTACGTGATGCACGTGCTGCATTGAGCGCTCGTACGTATGGCACCGAGGATTCGCTCGTGATTGAAGTCGACGGCGATCGATGGAAGATCGACGGATCGCCCGAGGGGGCAGTGGTCAAGCCCGCGAAGCGGCGACCCGACCTGGTGATGGAAGGTGCTGCGCTCGGTTCGATCTATCTCGGTGGATTCCGACCGTCCGAGCTGGTCCGCGGCCGTCGCATCGAGGCCCGCAACGCAGATGTGCTCCGGCGCGCCGACCACTTCTTCTCCGCCGACCGGATGCCGCACGCCACCACCGGCTTCTAACCCGCACAACCACCACCGAAAAATGTTGGGACAGCGTCGCTCAGCGAACATTTTCCTGCACAGAACTGAGGCCCGGCGGGCTCCTTGCGCTTCTGTGGGGGATGAGCGTCGCCCAGCGACGATGAGACATCATTTTTCTGACGGGATTTCTGACGGGATGTTGGGCGGGGTGAGGGATGGGGTGAGGGATGAGGTTTCGGCTGTCGTCAACCTGGAAAGAAACGGGCGGGCGGTGCCGGATAGCCTCACCGGCGTGTCAGACGAATCCCCCCGCATCACGGCCGACGACGTGAGCAAAGTCGCCACGTTGGCTCGCCTCATCCTCACCGACGACGAACTTGCCACGGCGACCGCCGAACTCAGCGCCATGCTCGACCACTTCGCGGACATCGATGCACTCGATCTCGACGACGTTGAGCCGATGATGCAACCAACGCCGCTTGCCAACGTCATGCGCGACGACGTCGTCGGCGTCACGCTCGATCGCGACGAGGTGCTGGGCCAAGCCCCACTCGCCGAGGACGGACGTTTCCGCGTGCCGCCAATCGTCGGAATCGAAGAGTGACCGGTACCGCCATGAACAACGACCGCATTTCAGCCATCGATCTTGCACAGAATGTTCGCAGCAACGTCACCACGGCCGCCGACGTCGTCGAAGAACACCTCGCCCGGATCGCCGAACGTGACGGCGAGATTCACGCCTTCAACCTGGTCCTGGCCGATGAGGCCCGCGCCCGCGCGGTCGAGATCGACGAGATGATCTCAGCAGGTCGCGACCCCGGCCCGCTTGCGGGCGTGCCTGTTGCGCTCAAGGACAACATGTGTACGCAGGGGATTCCCACCACGTGCTCGTCGAAGATCCTCGCTGACTGGCGTCCGCCGTACGACGCCACCGTCGTCACCCGGCTCCGCGATGCCGGCGCGATCTTCGTCGGCAAGACCAATCTCGATGAGTTCGCGATGGGCTCGAGCACGGAAAACTCCGCCTTCGGCCCGACAAAGAATCCGCTCGACACGACTCGCGTGCCGGGTGGTTCATCGGGCGGATCAGCCGCGGCGGTAGCCGCCGACTTCGCACCCATCAGCTTCGGCTCCGACACGGGCGGCTCAATTCGTCAGCCCGCAGCGCTGTGCGGCGTCGTCGGCGTCAAACCGACCTACGGGGCCGTGAGCCGACTCGGACTCATCGCATTCGGATCGAGCCTCGACCAGATTGGCCCGTTTACGCACACCGTTGCCGACGCCGCCGTCGCACTCGAGACCATCTCGGGGCACGACCCCGGCGACTCCACGAGCATTCAGCAGGGTCCACTCGACCTCAGCCGCACGCTCGAACTCGGCGTGGCTGGCCTCCGCGTCGGTCGGATCACCGATCTGCCCACCGGTGCCAGCCCGGACGTCGAGCAGCGCATCGAAGAGGCGTTCGACGCGCTCCGCGCGGCCGGCGCGGAGATTGTCGATGTCGAGGTGCCGGCGTTCAGCTACGGGCTCACCGCCTATTACCTCATCGCACCTGCCGAGGCGTCGAGCAACCTTGCCCGTTTCGACGGTGTGCGATTCGGCATGCGCACTGCTGCGCCCGACACCAACCAGATGTACATGGCGACGCGGACCGAAGGATTCGGCGACGAGGTCAAGCGGCGGATCATGCTCGGCACGTACGCCCTGTCGGCTGGCTACTACGACGCGTACTACGGGCGGGCACAAAAGGTGCGCCGCCTGATCGCCAACGACTTTGCAGCGGCCTACGAGAAAGTCGACGTACTGCTCACTCCCGCCTCACCGACCGTCGCATTTGAAATGGGCGACAAGGCCTCGGACCCGCTGGCGATGTACCTCTGCGACACGTACACCATCCCTTCGAACCTCACGGGACACCCCGGCATGAGCGTGCCGTTCGGGACAGGCGACCACGGCCTGCCCGTCGGAGTGCAAGTTCTGGCGCCGGCGCTCAAAGACGACGTCATGTTCCAGGTGGGCGCCGCTCTCGAACGGAGTGCGCCTCCACGATCTGCCGGCTCCGGCGAAGGGAGCGCATCGTGAGCATCACCTACGTCAACGACGACGCCTACCACCCATCCAACGAGGACCACGAACGGTGGACCAAAGACGGCTGGGAGATGGTCGTCGGGCTCGAAGTGCACGTCGAACTTGCCACAAAGACGAAGCTCTTTTCCGCGTCGCCGAACCGCTTCGGTGATGAGCCCAACACGAACATCGACCCGGTGACGCTTGGCTTGCCCGGTGCGCTCCCGGTGCTGAATCGCCAAGCAGTGGAACTCGCAATGCGTTTGGGCCTCGCACTCAACTGCACTGTGCAAAAGTCCACATTTGCTCGGAAGAACTACTTCTACCCCGACATGCCGAAGGCGTACCAGATCAGCCAGTACGACGAGCCGATCAACATCGACGGTTGGCTCGACCTGCCGGACGGATTCCGCGTCGGTATCGAGCGCGGTCACCTCGAAGAGGACACCGGAAAGTCCACGCATGTCGGTGGCGCCGGTGGTCGCATCCATGGCTCGGACTACTCGCTCATCGACTTCAACCGCGCTGGTGTGCCATTGGTCGAGATCGTGAGCCGGCCAGACATCCGCCATCCCGAGCAGGCCAAGGCGTACATCAACGAATTGCGTGGGATCCTCGTCGCAGTGGGCGCCTCAGACGCCAAGATGGAGGAAGGCTCGATGCGCGTTGATGCAAACGTCAGCGTCCGCAAGCCCGGTGAGGACTTCAACACGCGCTGCGAGATCAAGAACGTCAATTCAGTTCGTTCGCTGGGGCGTGCGATCGAGTACGAGGCGACCCGTCAAATCGCGTTGCACGAAGCTGACGAGCCCGTTGTGCAGCAGACCCGGCACTGGGATGAAAACGACGGGCGCACGCACACGTTGCGGTCGAAAGAAGATGCCGATGACTACCGGTACTTCCTCGAGCCTGACCTCGTCGTCGTCGACCCGGGTGTCGAGTGGATTGAACGAGTGCGTGATGCGCTGCCGGTGCTACCGGCCGAGCGGCGTGCGATTCTTGCCGATGCCACGGGCCAAGCCGCAAACAGCGAAGCGGTCATGGTCGTGGCCGAGCGCGGCCAGGACGGATACGTCATGGACGCCGCCAAACTCGGGGGCGACGCAGGAGTTGCCCTGAAGCACGTGAAGGAAGCGCCCGAGCTTGCCGAGCACGTACCGGCCGAAAGCCTTGCGACGCTCTCGAAGATGGAGTCGTCCGGTGCGGTCACCGCCAGTCAGGCGAAAACCATCGTCGCGGCCATGATCGAGTCACGCAACATCGACCCCGAGGCCATTGCGGCCGAACTCGGATTCGAGGCGATGGACAACTCCGATCTCGAAGCCATGGTCGACCAGGCAATTGCTGCCCAACCCGAAGCGTGGGAGAAGTTCTGCGCGGGCGAGGGCAAGGCGATGGGAGCGCTGGTCGGCGCCGTCATGAAGGCCAGCAAGGGGCAAGCCGATGGCAAAGCCGTGACGGCACTCCTCAACACCAAGAAGCCCTGACGACGGCCACCGTTCAGTCGTCTGCAGCGAGGTCGAAGTAGTCGGCAAGCGCAAAATGATGACGTCGGGCGACGAGATTGCCAGGCACGGCTTCCGTGCGGCGATTGTATTCAGCGACTTTGATGTTGTGGAACCGGCGTGCAGCGCCGATGCGGTCCTCGGTGATGGCGAGCTCCTGTTGCAGCTGGAGAAAGTTCCGCTGAGTGTCGAGTGCCGGGTATCGCTCGCGGAGTGCAACGACGGCCCGCGCTGCGGTGGCAAGCTCTGACTCTGGGGTGGATCGTTCTGCCGCACTGCCGGCTGCTTGCCGCGCTCGACGATCAGTATTGACCAGTCGTTCCAGCAGCACGCGTTCGTGCGTCGCAGTTGCTTGTACGGCGCTGACAAGCCCGGGGATCAGGGTATGACGTCGCTCGAGTTCGACATCGATCGCCGCCCACGCGTCGGCGACTTGCTGGCGCGCCGAAACGAGTAAGTTGTACGAAAACAGGTAGCCGACCAGGCCAGCGCCGAGAGCGAACGCAAGGAGGACCAGCGCTGCGGTCATTGCGCCGACCCGGAGGGGTACAGGCTCCTCAGCACGGTGGGCATGTGCTCGCGAACACTCTGCGCCCAGTCGAGGAAACCGAACATTCGGTTCATGTCGATTCGGTCTGACACACACAGCAGCCACGGTCCCCAGAGCTCAAACTTGATCGAGCCCTGTCCGCTTTGACTGGACAATAACCACGCCAACATTTGGTGGTCCAGCAACGCAACTGCGAAGCGTTCGTCATCGCCGGTCACCCGGTACTGCTCGTTGAACTGAACTGACTCGACCTCGATGTCGCGCATGCCGACCATGCGACCGACACCGGACCAGAATCCTTCCGGTCCGATCTTGGTGTGCGGCGCCAAGAATGGAAGCTCGACGAGCGCAACGGTGCGAAGGTGGACGGTTCTGTTCTTCCCTGAACCGGTCGTGAACCGATACTCAAAGACGCTGTCCTGCTCGCCGTGGCGCCAAAACTGAAATGAGACCTGCTGAGAGCTCCCCATTCCGAACAGGTCGAACTGCTGTGGTGGCGGACCCTTGGTCGAGGTGTCGACGTAAAACCCGTGTTGAGCAGCGAGCCGCTCGGCGAACGCGATCCGCTCCTTCTTGCGGTGCCCAGCCCACAGTGCGAGCGGTACGGCGACGATCGCCACCAGCGCGCTCATGAAGAAGAACACCATCAGTCCCTCACACCGTGGTGGAACGCTGCGGTTCCGCGACCAGGTCGATGGCGACGGTCATTGTCTCGACGAGCAAGTCGTTGAGAGATCAGCACTGCCAGCAAATGTAGTCGCTGGGGTCGAACGCCCGGGCGTTCGACGAGAGCCCGATGAGATCGTGAGTCAGCGGTGGCAGGGCCGAGACACCGGTGCTCGGACCACCAGGACCGGCGTCGACACGGCCCACTATCCTGGACGTCATGTCAGCTGACGACCAGAACACCCCCGTGGACATCAAGCCCCGCTCGCGCGACGTCACTGACGGTATGCAGAAGGCGCCGTCGCGTTCAATGCTCCGGGCGATCGGGATGGGCGACGACGATTGGGAGAAGCCGCAGGTTGCCATCGCGTCGTCATGGAACGAGGTCACACCCTGCAACATGACACTCCGCAAGCTCGCGGAACATGCCAAGGCCGGCGTCAATGCAGCCGGTGGTTTCGGCATGGAGTTCGGCACGATCACCGTGTCCGACGGCATCTCGATGGGCCATGAAGGCATGCGCGCGTCGCTGGTGTCGCGCGAGGTCATCACCGACTCGGTCGAGACCGTCATGCACGCTGAACGGCTCGACGGCTTCGTTGGCCTTGCCGGTTGCGACAAGTCGATTCCCGGCATGCTGATGGCAGCGGCTCGACTCGACCTTGCATCGGTCTTCGTCTACAACGGCTCGATCATGCCGGGTGAGCACAACGGCAAGGCACTGGACATCACCTCCGTCTTCGAAGCAGTCGGCGCGCACGCCGCAGGGACGATCGACGACCAGGAACTCCACGACATCGAAGTCAAGGCCTGTCCGGGTGAGGGTGCCTGCGGCGGCATGTTCACCGCGAACACCATGAGCTCGATTGCTGAAGCGCTCGGCATGAGCCTGCCGGGTTCGGCTTCGCCGCCGGCGATCGACTCGCGTCGCGAAGTCGACGCCCGCCTCGCTGGTGAGGCTGTCGTCGGTCTGCTCCGTCTCGGCATCACGTCGCGCCAGATCATGACGAAGCCAGCGTTCGAGAATGCGATCGCCCTCACGTCGGCGCTGGGCGGTTCCACCAACGCCGTGCTGCACCTGCTGGCCATTGCCAACGAGGCCAGCGTCGCGCTCGAACTCGACGACTTCAACCGGATTGCGGACAAGGTCCCGCACATCGCAGACATGACGCCTGGCGGCAAGTTCCACATGAGCGACCTCGACAAGGTTGGCGGCGTTCCCGGCGTTCTCAAGCATCTGCTCGACAACGGAATGTTGAACGGCGATTGCCTGACGGTCACCGGCAAGACGATGGCTGAGAATCTCGCAGCGATGGATATTGCCGAGCCCGACGGTGTGGTCGTCCATCCCGTCGACGCGCCAATTCACAGCGAAGGTGGGATCAATATCTTGACGGGCTCGCTCGCCCCGAAGGGTTCTGTCGTCAAGGTCGCCGGCCTCAGCGCTGAGCAGATGCACTTTGAAGGACCGGCGCGGGTCTACGACGACGAGTCGTTCGCAATGGAGGCAATCCTCGCGGGCCAGATCAACGCCGGTGATGTGATTGTCATCCGCTACGAAGGTCCCAAGGGCGGGCCCGGCATGCGCGAGATGCTCGCCATCACGGGGGCGCTCAAGGGTGCTGGTCGAGGTGGCGACGTTGCGCTGATCACCGACGGCCGGTTCTCTGGCGGTACCTGGGGTTTCTGCATCGGCCATGTTGCTCCCGAGGCGGCCGACGGCGGGCCGATCGCTTTCATCGAAGAGGGCGACATGATCCTGATCGACGTGCCGAGCAAGACGCTTGACCTGCAGGTGTCTGACGACGTGCTCGCTGCCCGCAAGGAAGGCTGGCAGCCCAACGCTCCGCGCTACACCACCGGCGTGCTTGGCAAGTACGCCCGCCTCGTACAGGGAGCCGAGACCGGGGCAATCACCAACACGCTCTGATTTGCGTGCCAGACGGTGGATCGTCCGGTGGCGACACGCCGCTGACAACGGCGCGCATAGCCTGGGGAAATGAGCAGTTCCGCTGGGCGGTCGATTCTTGCGAGTGTCGTCGGGTGGATGATCGTCGCGTTCATCGTCTGGGTGTTCTTCGGCAGCATTCTCGGCGCCATCGGGTTCATCATCCGGATGGTCCTGTTTCTGATCGTGGTCGGCGCGCTGTTGACCGTCTACTTCCGTCTCCGAGACGGTGACTGACGCGGTTCACTCACATGACCACGGCGTATGTCCTCTCCGGAGGTGCCAGCCACGGCTCAATCCAAGTCGGGATGGCAATCGCACTGGAGGAGCGCGGCATCACGCCGGATCTGATCGTCGGTACCTCGGTTGGGGCGATCAACGGGGCATGGCTCGCCGGTGGCCGCCCGGCAGTGGGCCTCGCGGATCTGTGGCACGGTCTTGAGCGTGCAGATCTGTTTCCGCTGCATCCGCTGCTGGGATTGCGTGCGTTCGCCGGGAGGTCGACCCACTTCGTCCCCGACGCGGCGCTTCGCTCCACACTGTCGAGACATTTGCCGTTCGACATGATCGAAGACGCGTCGACGCCGCTGATCGTCGTTGCCGCCGACGCGCTCTCGGGTGAGGAAGTGCTGCTCACTTCTGGCAACGCTGTCGACGCAGTGACAGCAAGCGCGTCGCTGCCTGCGATCTATCCTCCTGCTCGGGTGAATGTCGGCGGTCGCGAACGGCTCCTCGTCGACGGTGCGATTGTGAACAACATCGCGATTACCACCGCGGTCGACGCTGGTGCCACCGATGTGTGGGTGTTGTCCACTGGCTATTCATGCGACCTGACCGAGCCGCCCGACACCGCACTGGCAGCAGCACTGCACGCGGTGAGCTTGATGGTGCAGCGCCGGTTCGCGCTCGAGATGGCTGCCAACACGTACGACGTACCGATCCACCTGATCCCACCACCGTGCCCGGTCCTGGTGTCGCCCATCGACTTTACGCAGTCCGCTGAGTTAATCGAGCGCGCTGCCGAGACCACACGCACGTGGCTCGATGCAGGCGAACCTCATGCTCAATCGGTGCCCACGGTCCATTCGGCGTCAGGTTGAAGTCGGACAGGCGTCAGTCGACGAGTGCTTGATAGACGAGTTGCTGCAGGATCGAACGGATCGGGTAGGTGCTTGATGGGAGGAGTTGGGTGAGGAACAACACGACGATCTCCTCGGCCGGGTCGACCCAGAACGCAGTGCTTGCCGCTCCGCCCCACGCATACGATCCGGCGGATCCGATCACCTTGTGCTCGGCGCTGTCGAGCTCGATCGAGAATCCGAGGCCGAAGCCCATGCCGGCGAACTCGGTTTCGGCAAACAACGGACGACCGAACGTTTCGAGTTCGGCGCCACCCGGCAGGTGATTGCGCGTCATGTAGTCGACGGTGCGGCTCCCCAGGATGCGGGCGCCATCGAGTTCGCCGCGATTGAGCAACATGTGGGCAAATCGGAGATAGTCGGCTGCCGTGCCGCAGAGACCGCCACCGCCGCCGAGCATGGTCGGTTTGCGGTCGAGGGGAGCGGCGGGCATCACCGAGGCATTGGCAGATGGGCCCTCGCCGCGGGCATTGCCGGTCGGCTTGGGGAAGTACAGCTCGGCGAAGCGGTCTCGCTTGTCGCCTTCCACCCAGAATTCGGTGTCGGTCATACCGAGCGGGTCGAGGATCCGCTCGCGAAAGAACTCGTCGAGCGACTGGCCCGACACCACTTCGACGACGCGGCCCAGCACGTCGGTTGATACGCCGTACAGCCACTCGGTCCCCGGCTGGAAGGCGAGCGGGAGTTTGGCCCACGCGTCGCAGCAGGCGGCGAGGTCCATCCCTTTTGGAATGCCCCATTCAAAGCCGGCCTTGCGGTGCAGTGCGTCGGTGACGTGGTTGTTGTGAAAGCCGTAGGTCAGACCTGATGTGTGCGTCAGCAGGTGCCAGATCCGCATTGGTTCGGTCAGCCCTTCGGTCACCGGAGAGACGAACGAACCGTTGCGATAGACCTCGGACTCCCCGAACGACGGGATGTACTTCGCCACTGGGTCCTTGAGCTGCAGCTTGCCTTCTTCGTAGAGAATCATCGCGGCGACCGACGTGATTGGCTTGCTCATCGAGAACATTCGACAGATGGTGTCGGACTCCCACGGCAGGTTCTGCTCGATATTCCGCTTGCCGTAGGTCGAGCTGTAGGCGACTTCTCCGGCTCGGCTGACGACGATTTGCCACCCGGGGAGTCGACCGTCGTCGACGTACTGCTTGAAGTGGTCATCGATTCGGGTGAGGCGTCCGGCGTCGAAGCCTGCGTCGGCGGGGGTGATCGTTTGTGCGGTTCCTGTAACTGCCATCGCGTGATGATCGCAGGGGAGTACGCAAGAGTCCTCAGCGAAGGCGGTTGGTGGATCGACTTGCGAGAGCGCCGGCGATGGCGCGCCAGCCGACGAGAAAGGTGCCGAGGAAGACGGACGCAACGATGACGAACGATGCAGCGGTGCCGTCGTCGAACACCAGATTGCGGAGCAGCATGCCGAGACCCAACGTCGTCAACCACACGCGCACTCCGGTCATCACCGCGTCGGGCTGCAGCCAGACGCGCCAGATCACCCAGGCGACGGCGAGTGCAATCAGGAACGGAGCGGCCGTCTCAACGAGGCCCGAGATCGCTTCGTCTTCGTCATGATTGCGGCGCCCGATTGCGATGAATGACACCACAACGGCGGTGTCGAGGGCGGCTGCAAGCGGAGTGCGCGGATGCATCTGGCCAGTCTGTCGCCGATCCGGCAGCCCAGTCCGTTTGTGTCCGGATTTCTGCGGACCGGTCCGCAGAAATCGCCACACAAACGACCGTGCTGTGCGTCAGCCGGCGGCTTCGAAACCGCCGAGGCTGCCTTTGAAGAACAGCAGTGGGACGGGCGGCTCGCCATCGTGGTCGGCGTCCGCGTCGAGCGCCCCGACGCGTCCGAGGACGAAGAGGTGATCGCCCATCGTGTGGATCTGTTCGACTGAGCAGTCGATCCAGGCAACGGCACGATCGAGAATCGGTGAGCCGGACGGAGCCGCATGCCAGTCGACGCCGCTGAAGCGTGTGTCGTCGGTACCGCTCTTCGCGAACTTCCAGCAGAGATCACTCTGTTGATCGCTCAGCACATTGACACAGAAGCTGCTGGATGCCTCGATTCCATCCATGGTGGATGAGCCGAGTTGGGGAAGGAACCCGACCAGTGGTGGATCGAGCGAGACGGAGGTGAATGAGCCCATCGTGAACCCGACTGGCTGGGGCCCGGTGCCGTCGACGTCGGGTGACATGGCGGTGACGACCGTGACGCCGGTGGGGAAGTGCCCCATGATCGTGCGGAAGTGTCCCGAATCGAATGCAGTTGAGTCAGTTGTGTCGCTCATCGTCGCCGATTGTAGGTGCCGCCAGTTGTACGATCCGCGCTCATGGCCGACGTCTCGGATACTGATGTCCCGGCCAACCCCGCGCCTGATGTCGACGCGACCAAACAGGCACTGCGACGCGAGATGCGACAACTTCGCAACGGACTCACTGACCGGCCCGAACGGTCGGCGGCGATGTGGTCGGCGCTCCTCGATCGTGATGATGTGCGCGCCGCACGGCGAGTCATGGTGTTTGCCTCGATTCCTGGCGAGCCGGAAACGGCGTCGCTGATCGACCTGCTCCACACAGCCGGCAAGTCGACAGCATTGCCCGAGGACGCCGATCTCGACCCGGCATGGCCCGACATGATCGTTGTGCCCGGCCTCGCATTCACCGTCGACGGCCGCCGACTGGGGCAGGGCGGTGGGTGGTACGACCGTTTTCTTCCGGGGCGCAGAGCTGACTGCACGACGATCGGCGTCTGCTTCGCTCCTCAACTCGTTGACCATCTCCCGACGGACAAGCACGACGTTGTGCTCGATGCCGTCGTCACCGACTGAGGCCGGTTGTCAGGCAGCAGATTCGAGTGAGCGGGCGGCACCGCGCTTGCCTGCGGTCATCTCGCTGTGGAGCTCACAGATCCGTTCGCTGGCTGTTTTCGTGCACATCGACGGAATCACGGCATGCACTGCAGCGGCACCGGCAGCAATCGTGAGACAGCGCGCGAACCGAGCAGCGACCTTGAAGTGCTCGAAGTAGGTCTCGTCGACCGACGCCGGGTGTTCGGTGAAGTGCTGCTTCAAGGTCATGGCACCACGGTAGAGAAGTCGCCAAGTCGATGCATTGCGTTTCTCGCGCACGAAGTCAGTAATGGTGCAAGAATATTTTGTTTAATCTTCAGAACGTGCAAGAATCATCGATTGTGGATGAACTTGATCGGGAAATTGTGCGTTTACTGCAGGACGACGGGAGCCTCAGTGCCCGCGAGCTTGGTGATGCCGTGGGCTTGACTGCGACGCCATGTTGGCGCCGGGTTCGTGCGCTTGAAGAGGCCGGCGTGATCATGCGTCGCGTCGCGTTGATTGATCCTGCGGCGGTCGATCTCGGCGTCACCGCACTGGTCAACATTCGCACCAATGATCACGGCCCGGACTGGATCGATCGATTCCAGGCTGCGCTCGATGCGTTCCCTGAAATCGTCGAGGGCTATCGCACCAGCGGCGACATCGATTACACGTTGAAGGTGATGGTCGCAAGCATTGACGCCTACGACGCCTTCTACAAACGGCTGATCGCTGCGGTCGATTTGTATGACGTCCGGACGATTTTCGTGATGGAGGAGATGAAGCGCACCACGGCACTGCCGATTCCGGTGTAGCCATCTCGGCGCATGTCTGTCACTCGTTACCGGTCGCTGGTTATCGAGTGAGTCGTCGCGCGAGTTCGTCGACTGCCGGGTCGGTGACCGCGCCCGCGCGTCGTGCCACAACCAGCTGACGTTCCAGGATCTGCTCGCCGACGGCCAGCTCGCCGCGCTCTGATTCGCCCTGGCTGCGTGGCAGTACCGTCCAGCCCAGGCCGAGCAGCACCATCTCGCGCAGCACGTCGGGCTGGTGCGACTCGGCAGCAACCTCGGTGGAAGCACCCAGTTCGCGGAGACGGTCGATCACGAGTCTGCGGCTGTGTGAGGCTTCTGGAAACAACACCCAAGGTCCCCAACTCGCTGGACCGTCGATCGGGACGCCAGGTGGCCCGTAGACGATCATCGGCTCGATGAGCAACGGAACGAACTCGATGCCGGTCATTGGCTGGGGCGGTTCGACGCACACGACGAGGTCCAGAGTGCCGCGCTGGAGGTCGTCGAGGAGCGATCGCGAAGGCGCCACGGTGAGGCGGAGGTCGACGTCGCTGTGTTCGGAGCGAAATCCGCGGAGGACGTCGGGGAAGTGAACGACGGCGGCAACGTCGATCATTCCCAGGCTGACGCGTCCTGTGTCGGCCAGTCGGAGCCGATCGGCCCATGACACCACGTCGCGAGTGAGTGCCACGACGTGACGCGCGTGATCCAAGACCGGGGTCACGGTTGCGCGCAATTTGCGCCGCCGGCCCACGGACTCGAAGAGCTGGATGCCGACGCGGCGCTCGAGTTCAGCGAGTCCCTGTGACAGCGCCGACGGAGAGACGCCGATCTCACCGGCGGCCGCTGCCCACGATGGAGCGTCGGCGACCGCAACGAGGTACTCGAGCTGCCGAATGGAAATGTCGGGGAGCGAACGTCGTGGCACCCTGCGCAGCATAGTTCAGACTTACTTCACACTCAAATATATTCAATCAGGTCTGCTTATCATCGACCCATGACTTCGCATGCTCGACAGATCACTCCCGCCACCGGCAAGCTCGGCGTTCTCACGCCCGGCATGGGCGCCGTGGCAACCACATTCATCGCCGGCGTCATCGCTGCTCGGCAAGGCATCTCCCCGCCGATCGGATCGATCGCGCAGATGGCTCACATTCGCCTCGGCACCAAAGAGGAAAACCGCAACCCGCTGATCAAGGAGTTCGTGCCACTCGCCGAGCTTGACGACATCGTCTTCGGCGGTTGGGATCCGATCTCGCCGAACGCGATGGAAGCCGCCAAGACCGCCGGTGTGTTGCAAGGCAACGACCTCGATGCCATCTCTGCAGAGATGGAAGGCATCGTGCCAATGGAAGCCGTGTTCGATCAGCGCTGGGTCAGCCGGCTCGACGGCGTCCGTGTGAAGGACATCGCAAGTAAGTGGGACCAGGCCGAAGCACTCATCGCTGACATTGCTCGATTCAAGGAAGCGAACGGCTGTGATCGGCTGGTCATGGTGTGGTGCGGCTCGACCGAGGCATACCAGGAGCCGTCCGCAGTGCACGCTTCGGTCGCTTCGTTCGAGCAAGGGCTGCGGGACAACGACGACAACATCTCGCCGTCGCAGATCTACTGCTACGCCGCGCTGCAAAGCGACGTGCCGTACGCCAACGGTGCGCCGAACCTCACGACCGACCTCGACTGCATTGTCGAACTGTCCAAGACCAACGGCGTGCCGATCGCCGGCAAGGACTTCAAGACTGGTCAGACGCTGATGAAGACCATGCTGGCGCCGGGTTTCAAGGCTCGCATGCTCGGTGTCCGTGGGTGGTTCTCGACCAACATCCTCGGCAACCGCGATGGCGAAGTGCTGGACGACCCGGAGAACTTCAAGTCGAAGGAAGTCTCGAAGCTCGGCGTGCTCGACGGCATCCTGCAACCAGAGGTGTACCCCGACCTGTATGGCAACATCGACCACGTCGTGCGGATCAACTACTACCCGCCCCGTGGCGACAACAAAGAGGGGTGGGACAACATCGACATCTTCGGGTGGCTCGGTTACCCGATGCAGATCAAGGTCGATTTCCTTTGCCGCGACTCGATCCTTGCCGCACCGATCGTGCTCGACCTCGCACTCTTCATGGACCTCGCCCACCGTGCGGGCGAAAGCGGAGTGCAGGAGTGGCTCAGCTTCTATCTGAAGGCGCCGCAGGCCGCCGGAGATGCGCCGGCCGAGGCCGACCTCTTCATTCAGCAGACCAAGCTCAAGAACACCCTCCGCGAATGGATGGGCGAGCAACCCGTCACCCATTCAGAGGCGGGTTGATTCGATCCGGTTCGCCCGATGCCGGATCAGCTCAGCTGATTGATGGTCGCTCTGGGCCGATTTCGAGGGGAGTAGCTTCACGGCATGGCTGCGATCTTGATGGACGGAAATGCGCTGCGCGATGAGATCATCGCTGGACTACGGGTGACGGTCGAGGCAGCTGGATCGCCTCCGGTCTGCCTGGCGACGGTGCTCGTGGGCAATGACGGACCATCGCAGCGTTATGTCGCAAGCAAGCACAAGAAGGCGGTCGAGGCCGGCCTCGTCGCGCGTCATGTCGACCTGCCTGAGACCGCAACTCAGGGTGAGGTCGAAGCGGCGGTCCGCGAGCTGACCGAGGACGCATCAGTCCACGGCGTGCTGGTCCAGCTCCCGCTGCCTGACGGCCTCGACCCGGAGCCCGTGCTCGACCTCATCCCGCCGGAGAAGGATGTCGACGGCCTCACCGAACGCTCGATGGGCCGACTCGTGCGCAATCGTCCCGGTCTGGTCGGCTGCACGCCGCTTGGCGTGATGCGGCTGCTCGAGAAATATGAAGTGCCCACCTCGGGTGCTCGCGCCGTCGTCATCGGACGCTCGACACTCGTCGGCCTGCCGCTGTCGCTGCTGCTCAACCGCAAAGGTGCTGACGCCACGGTCACGATGGCGCATTCGCGCACGGCCGACATGTCCGCTGTTGTCCGAGAGGCAGACATCGTCATCGGTGCAGCAGGTCAGGCAGGAATGATTACTGGCGACATGATCAAGCCCGGCGCGGCCGTGATCGATGTCGGCGTCTCGCGCACTGAGGCAGGCATCGTCGGTGACGTCGACCGATTGTCGGTCGAGCCGGTTGCCGGGTGGCTGACCCCCATGCCTGGCGGCACCGGACCGATGACGATCGCCTGTCTGATGGAAAACACGCTGAGCGCAGCACGGTTGCAGTCAGCGTTCCCCGCCTGACAACACCGCCTCACTCGGTGGGACGATGTGTTCAAGGTGTGATTTCGACGCTACAATGACACGATTATGAACTGCATGAGCGCAACCACCTTCGTGCTCGTCGTACTTATTCGGTAACGCACCCAGCTCCTGCTGCGTGCGTTCCTCGACCTCCCACTCGGGAGGTCGTTTGCTTTTTCGCCCTCGGTTCCCGAAATCCACCCGCTCTGCCACCAGACAACACCAGAAGAAAGACCCAGTCACATGACTGAACCAGCAGCACCAGAACGCATCACCGGGGCACAAGCTCTGATCCGCGCACTTGAGTACGAGAACGTCGATGTGATGTTCGGTTACCCCGGCGGGTGCATCCTGCCCGCCTACGACCCGCTGATGGACAGCCCGATTCGGCACGTGCTCGTGCGTCACGAACAGGGTGCGGGCCACGCCGCCGAGGGTTATGCCCATGTGTCGGGCAAGCCAGGCGTCGCCATGGTCACCTCCGGCCCCGCAGCCACCAACCTCGTCACGCCCCTGATGGACGCGTACATGGATTCGATCCCGATGGTCGCGATCACCGGTCAGGTGCCGACGGCAGCGATCGGCAGCGATGCGTTCCAGGAGTGCGACACGGTCGGTATCACCCGGTCGTGCACCAAGCACAACGAGCTGGTCATGTCCGCCGACGAGATTCCGATGGCCATTCGCCAGGCGTTCCACATCGCAACGACGGGTCGCCCCGGCCCCACCCTGGTGGACATTCCGAAGGACGCGCTCACCAACGAGATGACGTGGCAGTGGCCCACCGACGAAGAGGTCTTGGATTCGCTGCCTGGGTACCGGCCGAATACCAAGGGCCACCCGCGCATGATCAAGGAAGCTGCCAGGCTGATCCTCGCTTCGGAGCGGCCAATCGTCTACGCCGGCGGCGGCATCCTCAAGGCCCGCGCCGCAGAAGCACTGCGCGAGCTCGTCGAACTGATCGATGGACACGTCGTGACCACGCTGATGGCCCGCGGCGCCTTCCCCGACGATCACCCGAACTGTCTGGGTATGCCGGGCATGCACGGCAACGCCACCGCTGTCACCGCGATGCAGCAGAGCGACCTCCTCATCACGCTCGGTGCGCGTTTCGACGACCGCATCACCGGCAAGGTTGACGCGTTCGCTCCTGACGCGAAGATCATCCACGTCGACATTGACCCAGCCGAGCAGGGCAAGGTGCGGCGACCCGACGTCCCGATCGTCGGCGATGCCAACTACGTCATCACCAAGATCATCCGTGAGATCAAGGAAATGCTGCAGGGCGGTGCGCGACAGGCCGACATCTCGGCATGGAAGAGCCAAGTGTCGGGCTGGCAAGAACAGTTCCCGATGACCTACGAGCCATCTGAACCGGGGGCTCTGCTCAAGCCACAGTTCTGTATCGAGCAGCTCAACGAGCGCGCTCCCGAGGGCACGATCGTCACCTCCGGCGTGGGCCAGCACCAGATGTACACGTCGCAGTACTGGAAGTTCAACGAGCCCTACACGTGGGTCAACTCCGGCGGTCTCGGAACCATGGGCTTCTCGCTGCCCGCGGCAATCGGGGCCAAGGCCGCAATGCCTGACCGGACCGTCTGGGCCATCGACGGCGACGGTTGCTTCCAGATGACTGCTACCGAGTTGGTCACGGCGACACTCGAGAAGCTCCCGATCAAGGTGGCGTTGCTGAACAACAACTTCCTCGGCATGGTTCGGCAGTGGCAAGAAATGTTCTACGACGAGCGCTACTCCGAGGTGTTCCTCGACAGCTCGAACGTGCCGAACTTCGTGATGATGGCGGAGTCGATGGGCTGCGTCGGCATCCTCGTCGAGTCACCCGAAGAAGTCGGCCCGGCAATCGAGAAGGCCAACTCGATCAACGACCGTACGGTCGTGATCGAGTTCCGCACCGACGCCGCCGAGGGTGTGTTCCCAATGGTGCCGGCGGGTGCGAGCAACTCCGACCTGATCCTGCACCCCACCCAGCAAGACCGGGCCGAGGTGCTCAAACCCGCACCCAAGCCGGTCGACACCAAGTTGAAGGACGGTCACTGACATGCCTCGCACACGTGACTACCCGGGCGCACGAAGCGCCAACACCTACGCCGAAGGGATGAACCACCACATCCTTTCGGTGCTCGTCCAGAACCGCCCGGGCGTGCTCGCCCGCGTCGCCGGTCTGTTTGCCCGGCGCGGCTACAACATCTTCAGCCTCGCCGTCGCGCCGGCCGAGGTCGAGGGACGCAGCCGGATCACGATCGTGGTCGACCTCGATTCGGCACCCCTCGAACAGATCACGAAGCAGCTGTTCAAGCTCATCGACGTCATCAAAATCTCCGAGCTCGACCCGGAGCTCAGCGTCGAGCGCGAGCTGTTGATCGCCACGATCAAGGCCGAGGCGACGCAGCGCAGCGAAGTGGCGAGCCTGGTCGACATCTTCGAGGGCAAGATCATCGCTGTCTCTGAGGCGGTGATCACGGTCAGCCTTGAAGGGCATCCGAACAAGCTCGATGATTTTGAGGATTTGCTTGGCGGATATGGCATCGTTGAGCTGCAACGGACTGGGCGCGTGGCGCTTCCGAAACTTGACCGTGGCTCGCGTCTGCGCGCCGTGAACTGAACCTGATCTCCCACCCGTCTCTCAACCGTCTCCCAACCGTCTCCCAACCACACATCAACACCGAACACCCGGTTCCGGATCGACTCGTGTCCCGGGTTCCTGAAAGGTAATTCACAGCATGGCTGTCACCGTCTATTACGAAACCGACGCAGATTCTTCGATCATTCGCTCCAAGAAGGTTGCGGTCATCGGCTACGGCTCGCAGGGCCACGCCCATGCTTTGAACATGAAGGAGTCAGGCGTCGATGTGATCGTCGGGCTGCGTGAGGGCTCCTCGTCGAGGGCCAAGGCCGAGGCCGCTGGCCTCACCGTGATGAACGTCGCCGACGCGACCAAGGCAGCCGACGTCATCATGCTGCTCGCCCCCGATACGGAACAGAAGGCGATCTACGACGCCGACATTGCGCCGAACCTCGAAGCTGGAAACGCGCTGGCATTCGCTCACGGTTTCAACATCCGCTTCGGTCGGATCGCTGCACCTGAAGGCGTCGACGTGATCATGATTGCGCCGAAGGGCCCCGGCCATCTCGTGCGTCGTACCTTCACCGAAGGTGGTGGCGTGCCAGCCCTCATCGCCGTCGAGCAAGATGCCACGGGCAACGCCCGCGCCGTCGCCATGTCGTACGCCGATGCAGTCGGTGGCACGCGTGCGGGCGTCATCGAGACCACGTTCACCGAAGAGACCGAGACCGACCTGTTCGGTGAGCAGGCCGTGCTTTGCGGTGGCGTCACCCAGCTCGTCCGCGCCGGGTTCGAAACGCTCACCGAGGCGGGTTACGCCCCCGAAATGGCCTACTTCGAATGCCTCCACGAGGTGAAGCTGATCGTTGACCTCATGTACGAAGAGGGCATTGCCGGCATGCGCTACAGCATTTCCGACACCGCCGAGTACGGCGACCTCACTCGTGGTCCGCGTGTTGTCACCGAGGCAACCAAGGCCGAGATGAAGAAGATCCTCACCGAGATCCAGACCGGCCAATTCGCCGAGGAGTGGATTGCCGAGTCTGAATCCGGTCGCGCGAACTACCACCGCATGCAGGAAGAGGGCAAGCAGCATCCGATCGAAGAGGTCGGCGCCGAGCTCCGCGCAATGATGCCGTTCATCAACGCCGGAAAGCAGAAGGTCGCCGAAGCTTCAGGCGGCGACAGCTGACCCGGTCAGCACAATCGAACACGCGGAGGGCCGGTCTCAATCGAGACCGGCCCTCCGCTGTTTTCCGCTGAGTCCCTCACTCGCTGTCAGAAGTGAGCGGGAGGCTCGCGGTGGTCAGCCGGCCTTTCGAGGCGAGGCGCTTCGGTTGGGGACCCAGCGCCAGACGAGGAAGGAGGCGAGGGCGAGGAGACCGATCACCCAGTGGAGGCCGGGTGTGGGGTCGTCGTCCGTGGTCAGTACCGCGACGAGGAGGAAGGCAAGGCCGGCGACCAGGCCCGCACCGAGTCCGCGGACGCTGGTGACCGTCGCGCGCGTGGCCCGAGGCGCGGCGGCTTGAAATCGGGCGTCGCTGATGACCCAGGTCGCCTCGGTGGCGCCGTACGCCACGCCGATTCCGGCCAACGCCCACGGCGAGTCGAGTGCGATGACCACCGCTGCAATCGCGGTGCCAGCGAGCAGCGCAGTGGCGAGCGTTGAACTGTGCATGTCGGGATATCTGGCAGCGACCTCGCCGCCGAGAATGAGACCCAACCACACGGTGAGCACGATCAGCGGTACGACCTCGTCGGAAGCGCCGCGTGCACGTGCGAGCAGCGGGACGTATTCGTCCACGACAAACAACCCGGCGATCAGGGCGCCGACGACGGTGAGGCGGAGGAGCTCGGGCTGACGGCAGCCTGCCGACAGCCCGGCGCGGAGGGTGTGTCGCCACTCGGAGTAGCTCGTCGGCTCATCGAGCCTGGTGGACCCAGACGGTCCGAGTCGGTGGTCGTCGAGCCGGGACACCCAGCCGGCGTCGGGGAGCGTGAGGATGAGGGCGATCGAGGCACCATGTACGGCAACGTTGATCCACCCGATCGCGTCGATGCCTGCTCCGAGCCGAATGAGCCCACTCGCTGCGATGGTGCCCGCTGCCAGGCCGAGGTTGCTGAACTGTCCAACTCGGGCCATGACGACCCCGTAGGTCGACGCCCGGTCGACGGCGTCGAGTTGGTCGTGGATCATCGCCTCCCACGCGCCGCTCGCGGCGGCGTCATGGACCGCCCACAGCACCGCGCCGATCAGGAGTCCCGTAACGGTTGGCCAGATCAACCAGACAGCGATGCCGGCAGCGCGTAGCGCGAATGCCGAGGCGATCAGCTTGCGGCGGTCAAGTCGGTCGGCAAGTGCCCCCGACGGGACTTCGAGAACGACTGCGAGGGCGGCCCAGACGATGAAGGCGACCGAGATTTCCGACGTCGACACGTCATTGTCGATGAACCACAGTGTGAACACGGCATAGAGCGGCGCGAATTCGTCGACGAAGGCAAGGGTGTACAGCGTGCGGCGAGGGTCAGGCGGATCGACGGGGTCCCTGAGCGTCTCATGCGCGGGCGCACCTGATTCGTCCACGTCGACACGCTACGGCATCACCAGCTCGCCGCTTTCGGTCGGCGTCGCGCTCGCAAGCGGTCGTTCTGACACCCGGTGGCGAAATCCGACTTGTTGAGTCGGGAATTGGCGGCTATCTTCAAATTCCATGACTGAGCAGAGCAACTGGGGATTCGAGACCAAGCAGATTCACGTCGGCGGTGAGCCCGATCCCACCACGGGCGCTCGCGCCGTGCCGATCTACCAGACGACGTCGTACCAGTTCCGCGACACCGAGCACGCCGCCAACCTGTTTGGTCTGGCCGAAGTCGGGAACATCTACACCCGCATCATGAACCCGACGCAAGCTGCGTTGGAAGAGCGAATCAACGCTCTCGAAGGTGGCTGCACGACGGCCATCGGGATCCCCGGCACGCTTGTCGTCGCATCGGGCCAGTCCGCAGCGACTTTGGCGCTGCTCACGCTGTGTGAGTCGGGCGATCATGTCGTCGCCTCGCCCTCGCTCTACGGCGGCACGTACAACCTGCTCCACTACACGATGCCGAAGCTCGGTATCGAGGTCACCTTCGTTGACGACCCCGACGACCTTGCCCAGTGGGCCGCGCACGTCAAAGACAACACCAAGGCATTCTTCGGCGAAGTGCTGGCGAACCCGCGGAACAACATGTTCGACATCACCGGCGTTGCCGGAGTCGCGCACGACAACGGCATCCCGCTCATGGTCGACAACACCGTGCCGACGCCCTACCTCGTACGTCCGCTCGAACTCGGTGCCGACATCGTGCTGCACAGCCTCACGAAGTTCTGTGGTGGACACGGAACATCAATCGGCGGTGCCATCGTCGACGGTGGCACCTTCGACTACGCAGCGTCCGGACGCTTCCCGAACTTCACGGAGCCGGACCCGAGCTATCACGGTCTCGCCTACTTCCCGGCGCTTGGCCACGGTGCATTTGCGCTCAAAGCGCGAGTGCAGATGCTGCGTGACCTCGGCATGGCGATCTCGCCGTTCAACGCCTTTCTCATCTTGCAGGGACTTGAGACGCTGTCACTGCGGATGGAGCGCCACTTCGCCAACGCCCAGGCCGTCGCAGAGTTCCTCGACGCGCACGACCAGGTCGAGAACGTGCAGTTCGCCGGTCTGCCGAGTAGCCCGTGGTACGAGCGCACCCAGGAGTACGGCGGCGGCCGCGGAGCCGGCTCGATCGTGGCCTTCGATGTGAAGGGCGGCGTCGACGCTGGCAAGCGGTTTGTCGAGGGATGCGAGTTGCACAGCCATGTCGCCAACATCGGTGACGTGCGCAGCCTGGTGATCCACCCGGCCAGCACGACCCATAGCCAGTTGTCGCCAGAGGAGCAGGTGCAGAGCGGCGTCGGGCCTGGCCTGATCCGTCTGAGCGTGGGACTCGAGACTCTCAGCGACATCATCGCCGATCTCGAAACCGCCTTCGCAGCGGTCTGATCGGCGGGTCGGGATCAGTCGTCGCGCTGGTCCTTGAGGAACTCTTCGAACTGATCGCCGAGATCGTCGGCCGTCGGAATCTGTGCTTCGGCGCGCCGGTCGAACTCGGCTTCGAGCATGCGGACGTACATCCGTAGCTGGTCATCGTTTGCGGTGATCTCGTCGTGGACCTCGCGCCAGCTGTCGATCTGGTTGCTGATATCGCCACCCATCCACTCACTCGTCGGGACGTCGAGGACATGGCCGAGGTGGCGAACGAGTGCCGCGACGGCCATCGGGTGCTCGGCATTCATCAGATAGTGCGGGATGCCGACACGGAGCGAGATCGACGGAATATCACGGGCTTCGAGTTCGGCATTCAACACGCCGGCGACACCGGTGATCCCCTGATACGACGGTTGGGATAGTCCCAGCCGTGATGCCAGGCCCGCAGTGGCGGTGCTGCCCGTGACCGGAGGAGTCCGAGTGTGGGGGAGCGCCTCGGCTGCGGAGCCAACGGTGACGACTGCCTCGCAGCCCATCGCGACTGCCACCGTGATGATCGCGTCGACGTAGGTCCGCCAGTTGAGGTGGGGTTCGACGCCGATCAGGCCGACCACGTCGCGCTGGCCGGGGCCACCGTCGGGCGCTGGACCACTGCGTTGGAGGACGAACTCATTCGTCGGCCAGACGATTTCTCTGATGTCGTCATCGATGGTGACGTGCGGTCGCTGCTGCGTGAAGTCGTAGAACGGGTCAGGGTCGATGGTTCCCACGATGACGGCGTGGTCAGCGCTGGTGAAAGCGTTGACCGCCTGCGTCGCCGCACTGGCGACATCAAACCACCCTTCGAGGCCGACCAGCATGACCGGGCGATTGAGCGAGCCGATGTCGCCCATCCCGAAACTCAGCACATCGATTGCCTGCATCCAGGCAATCTATTGGCTTAGCTCAGTTGTTCGACGACGTGATCGACGGACTTCGTCAGCGCTTCGACGTCGGCGGTGTCGATGGCCGGGAACATGCCGACACGGAGCTGGTTGCGACCGAGCTTGCGATAGGCATCAGTGTCGAGGATGCCGTTGGCCCGAAGCACCGCGCAGATCTCGTTGGCGTCAATCGAATCGTCGATGTCGATGGTGCCGACAACATTGGAGCGATGCGCAGGGTCGGTGACGAACGGGGTCGCCCAGTCACGCGCCTCGGCCCACGAGTAGAGGACCGACGCTGATGCAGCGCTGCGGCCGGCCATGCCCGCAAGGCTGCCATTTGCCAGCATCCAGTTGAGCTGAGCGTCGAGCATCACCAGCGTGGCCACGGCGGGCGTGTTGTAGGTCTGGTTCTTCGTCGAGTTGTCGAGTGCGATCTGTAGATCGAGTGATGCGGGGCGCCAGCGGTCAGACGATCCGATCTCGTTGATCCGCTCGATCGCTGCGGGCGAGCACGCTGCCAACCAGATGCCACCGTCGGACGCGAAGCATTTCTGCGGGGCAAAGTAGTAGCAGTCGACCTGGGCAGGATCCCACAGCAGGCCGCCAGCGGCAGAGGTGGCGTCGACGGCAACAAGCGCGTCACCGGCGCCTGCTGGGCGTTGCAGTTGCATGGCCACACCCGTGGACGTCTCGTTGTGGGTCAGGGCGTACAGGTCGATGCCGTCCTCGGCGACTGGCTCGGGATGCGAGCCGGGATCGACCTTGATCACCGATGGTTGGCCCAGGTGCGGGGCGGCCGCGCAGGCGTCGGCAAACTTTGAAGAGAACTCGCCGAAGACCAGGTGTTGGCTGCGATCGCGTACAAGCCCGAACGTGGCGACGTCCCAGAAGATGGTGGAGCCTCCGTTACCGAGCACGATTTCCCACCCATCGGGCAACGAGAACAGCTCGGACAGTTTGGACCGCACGTCGCCGACGAGGTTCTTGACCGGCGGCTTGCGATGGGAGGTTCCGAGCAGCGTCTTGCGAGCGGCAACGACGGCATCGATCTGGTCGCGGCGGACTTTGGATGGGCCACAGCAGAAGCGCCCATCAGCGGGCAACAGGTCAGCAGGAATGGTGATCGCGGGGGTCTCAGTCACCGCAACATGATGGCGCCGAGTCAGAAGAACCGACCGCAGCTTTCCAAAAAGAAAGGGTGCGGGTCAGCCCTGCGTCATCGGAGCAAGATAGGTCGTTGCGAGCTTGTCGTCGTCGCGCTCGCGCATGCCGTCGCGGGCCCGCCGAATCAACTGCCCGGTCTCGGTCTGGTGGAAGAACCAGGTTTCGAGCTGGCGCGCTCCCGTGTTGTCCGCGAGCTGGAGGCCAGCCTCTTCGTAGTACGCCCGGATGTCCTGGCTGGCCGCGATGGCCGCCGTGGAATCCCAGCCGACGTCGGCAATCGACGCGCCGCCTTCGATCTCGATGATCTTCTCGATCAGGCCGACCACGCCGTCGACATCGGCAACGCGTCCGAGCAGCGTGCGCCCGCCGGTCGCTTCGAGGTTGCGGTCGTATGCATTGCGCAGGCCGTTTGCCTCGTCGACGGCTGCGTTGAGGTCGGGGTTGTGGCGCGGCGGCATCGGACACGACGACGGCTCGGAGCCCTGTTCTTCGATCGTCTCGGGGAAGTCGACGAGCACCGGTACGTCGGTACGGGGCAGCAGGTCGAACATTGCCATCAGCACGCTCGTCTGGAATTCAGCATCGTCAGGCTTGCCGAGCGGTCGGCCGAGTGGGAAGTTCACGTTCAGGATCCGCGGTGGCTTGACGGTTTCCGCCTGGCCCCGAACGAGTGAGATGCCAACGGTGGCGAGTCCTGCCTTTTCGAACACGTGGGAGAGCACACTCACGGTGCGCGTGCAAAGCGGTCAAACCGGGGTGAAGATGACGACGTCGACGCCGTCATCGAGGAGGACCTGTGCCGCAGCGGGCCCGGAGTCGTTGATGATCGACGAGAACGTCGCGTCCAGCTGTGCGCCCATGAACGACAGGTTGTTGGTGGCGACGGACCCGATGACGCCGGCCTCGGCAAGCTCTGAGAGCCGGTCGGCGGGATACGCCGTGTTGATGTCGGCGGTGAGGCCGGAGCGATCAAAGTTGGGGGAGAAGTGGCTGAGCTGCACGTCGCGAGCAGCGGCAGGCAGCACCGTGAAAGAGGCGTCCAGCCAGAGCTTGACGTCGCCGGCGAGGCGGAGACCGGCGGTGGTGCAGATCGCGACCTTGCACTCACTTAACGGCTTGTCGAGCACCGTGGCGGTGGGAGTGAGGTCAGGGCCGGGTATTCCCGTCACGTTCGATCGAATAGTTGCGTCTGCTGACATGGACCGGACCGTAGCGTTTGCGGGCACAAGCGTCGCCACCCTGCGTTTGCGTACCCGGCAGATGTCGCCGCCGACGTGTCCCGGGTACGCAAACGATGGGGGCCGGGGATGGGTCGAGGTCGTAGGATGAGGGACCGTGAACTCCATGTCTCGGACATCCGCTCGTCTTGCCGCCATTGCTCCTTCGGCCACGCTCGCCGTTGACTCCAAGGCCAAAGCCATGAAGGCCGCCGGTGAGAACGTCATTGGCTTCGGTGCCGGGGAGCCCGACTTTCCGACTCCGCAGCACATCGTCGACGCCGCAGCCGCCGCGTGTGCCGACCCGAAGAATCACAAGTACAGCCCGGCCGGCGGCCTGCCCGACCTGAAGCAGGCAATCTGCGACAAGACCATGCGCGACTCAGGCTTTTCGTGTGCGCCGGCCAACGTGTTGGTCACCAATGGTGGGAAGCATGCGGTCTACACCGCCTTTGCAGCGCTGTGTGACCCCGGTGACGAAGTCATCTGCCCGGCGCCGTACTGGACCACCTACCCAGAGGCGATCACGCTTGCCGGCGGTGTACCCGTGGTGATCGACACCGACGCCGAGTCGGGCTTTCAAGTCACCGTGGAGCAGCTCGATGCCGCCAAGACCGACAAGACCAAGGTGTTGCTGTTTGTCAGCCCGGACAACCCGTCCGGTGCGGTCTACCCGCCCGAGTCGGTCAAGGCGATTGGCGAATGGGCCGTGGCCAACGGTGTGTGGGTGATCACCGACGAGATCTACGAACATCTGACCTACGGCAGCCATGAGTTCTCATCGATGCCGGTGTTGGTGCCCGAACTTGCCGAACAGTGCATCATCGTCAACGGCGTGGCGAAGACCTATGCAATGACAGGGTGGCGTGTCGGTTGGATGATTGGCCCGGCCGACGTCATCAAGGCGTCGACCAACTTTCAAAGCCATGCGACCTCGAACGTCTGCAACGTTGCGCAGCGCGCCACGATCGCAGCGGTGTCGGGACCGCTGGACGATGTGGTGATGATGCGCGAAGCGTTCGCTCGTCGTGCGGCAATGATGCACGAGATGCTCAATGCCATCGACGGCGTCACCTGCCCCGAGCCGCAGGGCGCCTTCTACTGCTACCCCGACATGACCGGTCTGCTCGGCCGCGACATCCGATCTTCCGATGGGACGGTCAAAACCGCGACGACGACCATCGAACTGGCCGACATCATCTTGGAAGATGCCAAGGTCGCGTTCGTTCCCGGTGAGGCGTTCGGACTGCCCGGCTATGGCAGATTCAGCTTTGCGCTCGGCGACGACGACTTGGTCGAAGGAATCCAGCGCATCGCCGATCTCGTCGGCTGATCAGGCGCTTTCGTCGGCCGCGCTGAGCTTTGTGCTCAACATTTCGACGGCGATGACCACGACGACGCCGATGGCTGCAAGCAGCAACGGAAATGCCACGTCGTCTGCCGGGGCGGACAACGTGGTGGTATTTGTGCCGTTGGGCCAGGGCCACAGGACGCGTGTCGAGCCGAGCATCAGGCCGACCATCGCGGCGATCACCCAGTTGTGATAATTGTCGAGCAGCCAGTGAAGCAGCGTCGAGAACAGTGCAAGACCGAGCACGGCACCGACCGCGAATGCGCCGAGTGAGACGACGTCGCGATCGTTGACCGCTCCGAGAACCTCGGTGTACATACCCATCATCACGAGCAGGAACGACCCGGAAATCCCCGGGAGGATCATCGCGCAGATCGCGATGGCCCCAACGAGGAAGAAGATCAGCGGCGAGCGGGTCACCACCTCCGCAGCGTCGTCGGCGACAACGGTGTCCGACTTCAATCCGAGGAGCAGGAACAGGGCAACACCAACACCGAGCATGATGGCGACGGTGGTCGCATCGATGCGGTCGAGCATTCGGATCGCGACGTAGATCGTTCCCACGACGAGGCCGATGAACAACGCTGACATCTTGACCGGCTCATCGTCGAGCAGCTGTTCCAACACCGATGAGAGCGCAGCGACAGCGACGAGGATTCCACCCAGCAGGGAAATGAGCCAGACCCACTCGATGCGAACCAGCGTCTCTTTGAACGAGGCGATGTCGCCGGTGAGGAGCTGCTTGAGTCCGCGGGCGCCGAGTCGAACGTTGTTGATCAACCGGTCGTAAATGCCGAGAACGAGCGCAACGGTGCCACCAGAAACGCCGGGCACGATGTCGGCCGCGCCCATGGCGAAACCGCGAACGACTTGTGCGACGGGAGCTGGAATGTTCACGCCGAGAGGCTAGCGATGCTGCTCAACGACAGTCGGCCACCAGTTACGCCCACCAGAGTGGGTGACGCAGGGTCAGCCCGGTTGCGACGATGAGCACCAGGCATTCGCCGACCTGCTCAACCGCACCCAGGATGTCGCCGCTGACCCCACCGAACGCCCGCCGCGCCATGATCGCGACGACAACGGATCCGCACGCTGCAGCAGCCATGAAGGGCACCATCCACCAGCCAACACTGAGTGCAGCGATCACCATTGCCGCCGTGACACCCACCGCTGCGCGCCGTGGTGACAGCGCCCGGGAAGAGTCAGCGCCGAGTCCTTCTGTGGGAACCGGCGGGGCGACCCCCATGACCGCAACCGCCGCGCCGCGGCCGAGGGTGTGCGCCGCGACCAGCGAGGCGAACGCGACTGCTGGTCCGAGCGCGGCGACGCAGGCCACCCGCACGACGATGCTGCCGCACATCGCAGCCACGCCGTAGCTGCCGTGGCGCGAGTCCTTGAGAATCTCCCGCCTCTGCTCCGGTGACCATCCGCCCATCGCGTCTGCAGTGTCGGCAAGGCCGTCTTCGTGAAAAGCGCCGGTCACAGCGACACCAAACAGCACCGCAACGGCGGCGGCGACGAGTGGCGGCACGAGCTCCATCATCGCCACGGCAACGCCACCGACGGCAGCGCCGACCATCGCGCCCACCACGGGAAACCAGGGCACGGCGCCAGCGAGATCGGGAGCCGACCGCAATCGAAGTGGTATCCGGGTCAAAAACTGGATCGCTCCGAGCAGGCCCCACGCCGGTAACCCTGACGCCGGAGCCGGTGGTCGCGGTGCGTTCATATCCAGTTCACGCGAAGAATTCACCGAAGGTCGGCACTTCGGTAATGCCGGCGCACGCCATGCGAATCAGTGGGACGGCAGCCATGGCTCCCGAGCCTTCGCCAAGTCGCATGTCGAGGTCGAGGAGGGGACGCTTGCCGAGGCGTTCGAGCAGTTTGCGGTGTCCGGGTTCCGCCGAGCAATGCCCGACGATGCAATGGTCGATCGCAGATGGCTCGACCATCACCAGCGGAAGGACTGAGGCCGCTGTGATGTATCCGTCGAGCACGACCGGAATCGAACGATGGCGAGCCGCCACGGTTGCTGCGGCAAGTGCGGCGAGTTCGGCACCTCCGACTTCGCGGAGGATTTCAATTGGATCCGTGATGCCGACAATGCGGCGTTGTGCCTGCTGGACGGCCTCGCGTTTTCGAGCCAGACCGGCGTCGTCCACACCTGTTCCTCGCCCAACCCACGATGCGGTCTCACCACCTGCGAGTGACGCGGCAATTGCCGCAGCAACCGTCGTGTTGCCGATGCCCATCTCGCCGAGGACGAGGAGGTCGCAGTCGAGGGCGTCGATGGTGTCGATGGCGATTTGGACCACGCTGTCGAATCGCTCCGGTGACATCGCCGACTCCGTGCGGATGTCGCCCGTGGGGTGGCCAACGCCGACGTCGACCGCCACCAGGTCCGCCCCGGCGGCTCGGGCAAAGGCGTTGATCGTTGCCTGGCCCTTGCTGTACGCCTGCAGCATCGAGGCGGTGACGTCAGATGGGTAGGCGCTCACATCGGCCTGTGCCACGCCGTGATCAGCAGCGAAGATCACGCCGGCCGGCCGCTCGATCACCGGCCGATCGGTCCCGTGCCACCCACCAATCCACGCTGCTGTTTCGTCGAGCCAGGCAAGTGCTCCACTCGGACGAAGGATCTCCGCAGCGCGGGCCGTGACCGCAGCGCGCGCATCGGCATCGCAGCTGGGCAGGTCGACGAGGCAGTCGTGGAGCAGCGTCATGATGAGAGTCTTTTCAAGAGGTGGTCGGCAACGGAAGGTTCCATACTCACGCCAGTCCGTCGAGGAGCGTCCAGGGATCGACGAGCGGGGTGGCTCGTCCCGCGACCAGGTACAGAGATCGATCTGCGCTGGCGACGAACTGTTGGTTGACCTGACCGTGAAGGTCGCGGTAGCTCCGGGCCATTTCGTTGTCTGGCACGATGCCGAGGCCAACCTCGTTCGTGACCACCACGACGTCGCCGGGGTGATCAACCGCCGCTCGCACGGTGCTCGTCGTCCTTTCGTGCACATCTGCTTCGTCGAGATCAGCCCACATCAGGTTCGAAGTCCACAACGTGAGGCAATCGACGATGACGAGGCCCGGAGCGGAGCGTCCGATGGCACGTACGAGATCGACTTGTTCTTCCACGGTGGCCCAATTGCCCGGTCGTTCGGCTTGGTGCCGATCGATCCGTCGATCCATGTCGTCGTCACTGCGCGGTGCCGTGGCGATGAACGTCACGGTTGCGTCATCATGGTTCTTCTCGAACCGTCGCCCGATCTCAACGGCCAAGGTGCTTTTGCCGCTCCGTGCGCCGCCGACCAGCAGGGTCAGCGACACGGTTCAACTCGCCCGCTCAGGTGCATCAGTAGTCAATGCCGCGCATGGCACGGATACCGCTTGTGTAGGCGTGCTTGATCTCGGTCATTTCGGTCACGGTGTCGGCGAGTTCGATCAGTTCGGGCGCCGCGTCGCGCCCGGTGACGATCACGTTGACGTGTCGGGGTCGGTCGGCGATCGGACCGACGATGTCCGCAATCGGGAGCCAGTTGAATGACGACAGGTAGGTCAGCTCGTCGAAGATCACCAGCTGGTGCTCGCCAGCCTGCATCAGCTCGATGGCCTTGGCCCAGCCCTCGGCGGCATGGGCGCGATCGTTCGACAGGTCATTGGAGTCCCAGGTGAAGCCGTCGCCGAAGGAGAACCAATCGACGCCGAGCTGGCGACCCATCTTCTCCTCGCCGACGTTCCAGTTGCCGGACTTGATGAACTGGACGACCGCGACGTTCCAGTCGCGAGCGAGTGCGCGAACCATCATGCCGAAGGCTGATGAGGACTTGCCTTTGCCGTTGCCGGTGTTGACGATGACGAGTGAGTCGGCGCGTCGGAGTCCGTCGGGTCGAGGGTCGTCGGTGGGCGCTGCGTCGTGCTCTGTGTCGGCCATGAGATGGGGGAGGCTACGGAGTCCGCACTACGCTGTCGAATTCTCAACACAACACGTCGTCTGCCCAGCGAAGTCCGGTGAGAATCCGGCGCTGTCCCGCAACGGTGGTCTCGAGCCTGCTCTGTACCAGACAGGGCAGATATCGAGCCTGTCCGATCGCCTGTGCATTCGATGCGACCATCACCCCTCGAGGCAAGGGAAGGTTCGCTCCCGGCGCATCGCGTCGGATGGGCCCAGCTTGTTCTCCAAATACCCCTCATCACGAGGTTGGAGGAACAATGCGTTCACAGGAACGACACACCCGCAAGAAATTCACCGGCGTCCTCATCGCGCTCGGACTCGCTGTTGCCGCATGCGGGAGCGACTCCGACTCGACGTCGGAATCAGCTGACACAGCGGCACCCGCCGAGACCGAGGTGCCAGCGGACACCGAGGCACCGGTTGGCACCGAAGCACCGCCTGAGACTCAGGCGCCGGCTGACACCGAGGCCACTCCAGAGCGCGTCATCTCGTTGAGCCCGACGCACACCGAGATCATGTTTGCCATCGGTGCAGGCGATCAACTCGTCGCGGTCGACCAATTCTCGAACTTCCCAGCCGAAGCGCTTGACCTGCCCAACGAACTTTCTGGGTTCGAGCCAAACATCGAAGAGATCGCCGCGTTCGAGCCGGACCTCGTGCTCATCGGCGGCGACTTCACCGGTCTCGGCGACCAACTTGCCGAACTTGGGATCGCCTCATGGGATGGCCCTGCAGCCGCGACCATCGAAGACACCTATGCCCAGATCGAGCAGCTCGGTGCCGCAACCGGCCATGTCGGTGATGCTGCCGAGGTCGTGAGTTCAATGCAGACCCAACTCGCCGAGACCCTTGCTGCGGCTCCCGCCACCGAGGAACCGTTGAAGATCTACCACGAAGTGGACAGCACCTACTTCAGTGCTGACAGCACGACATTCATCGGCGAGGCGTACTCGGCGTTCGGTCTCGAGAACATTGCTGATCGCGCCGAGGGTGACAACTTCGGGTTCCCTCAGCTCAACGCCGAGGTAATCATCTCGTCGAACCCCGACCTGATCTTCGTTCCGTGTGGCAACTTCTGCACGACCACGGCTGACGACGTCGGCGCTCGCCCGGGTTGGGATGCCATATCTGCTGTCCAGAATGGCAACGTGATCGAGGCCGATGAGGACATCGCCTCGCGTTGGGGCCCACGGATTGTCGAGTACTACGCCGCCGTTGCGGCCGCCATCCAGCAGGCAGCCGTTGCGGTCTAAGTGACAGGAACGATGTGAGTTGATCTGATGTCCGGCGAACAACACGACACCCGCTGGTTTGCCGCGGGCGGAGTGTTCGTGTTGTTCGCTGTCGTCATCGGGGTCTCGATCGGGCCGGCCGGCCCCGACTGGTGGCGTGTCCCGCTCGAACTGGTCAACCGGCTGCCGTTGATCGATTTCGAGACCGGGGTCAGCGACGCCGACTGGGCAATTGTCTGGAAGGTGCGAATGCCCCGCGTGGTGCTCGGCGGCTTGGTCGGAGGCATGTTGTCCATCGCTGGCGCGTCCTACCAGGGCGTCTTCCGTAACCCGCTGGTCGACCCTTACCTGCTCGGTTCGGCAGCCGGCGCCGGGCTCGGTGCCACGATTGCCTTGACCATCGGTCGTGACGCCACATCGACGTGGCCGATTGACCCGGTCCCGACCATTGCGTTCATTTTTGCCCTGGCCACGGTGATGGTCACCTACACCGTCGGTGCCGCCTTCGGCGGTTCTCGATCCGGTGTCACGCTGGTGCTCGCCGGTGTCGCGGTCGTGTCGTTTACGTCGGCGATGCAGACGTTCATCTTGCAGCGCAACGTCGAAGTAATCCGCGAGGTCTTTCGCTGGATCCTTGGCAGCCTCTCACGAGCCGACTGGGGCGACGTCTGGTTGGTGATCCCCTACGTGACCGTGAGCACGGTGGTGCTGCTGCTGCATCGGAGGCACCTCGACGTGTTTCGCGTGGGCGATGAGGAAGCGGCGACACTTGGCGTCTCGGTGGCCCGGACGCGCCTCGTCATCGTGATCGCGGCCACATTCGGCACCGCCGCCGTGGTGTCGGTGAGCGGCCTGATCGGGTTCGTCGGCCTCGTGGTGCCGCACATCGTTCGGATGGTCGCTGGCGCGGGGTATCGACGGGTGCTGCCGCTCTCCTTGATGGGTGGGGCCGGCTTCTTAATCCTTGCCGATGTGCCCGGTCGCATGATCGCTCGCCCAGCCGAGACACCAATCGGGGTCGTGACGGCCTTTATCGGTGCGCCCTTCTTTCTGTACCTGCTGCGGACGCGGAGGATCGGAGCATGAGCACGCTCACCCTGGTCGATGTGGGTGTGAAGTACTCGCGCCGTTCGGCGTTCGCGCTGACAGGTCACTCCGACACTGTCGTGTCGGGGGAGTGGCTCGGGTTGATCGGCCCGAACGGTGCTGGCAAGTCGTCGCTGCTGAAAGCAATTGTCGGACTCGTGGGCCACACGGGCGAGATCCTGATGGACGGCGTCGCCCTGAGTTCGATGAGCGATCGAGAGCGTGCTGGTCGCGTTGCGTATGTGTCGCAGGATCCACTGATTCCCGATGACATGACGGCTCGCGAGTACGCGCTGCTCGGGAGGACGCCCTACATCGGATACTTCGGCTCGCCGTCGCGTCGCGACCGAACGATCGTCGACGACGTGCTCGAACGGCTCCGCCTCGGAGAATTCGCGCACCGCATGATGGGAGAACTGAGTGGCGGCGAGCGCCAGCGGATCGTGCTCGCTCGTGCACTTGCGCAGCAGGCGCCAATCCTGCTGCTCGACGAGCCCACCTCGGCACTCGACATTGGTCATCAACAGCAAGCGCTCGAGTTGGTCACGGAACTCCGTCAGACCGAACAGCTCACCGTCATCTCAGCATTGCACGACCTCACACTCGCTGGCACCTACACCGATCGCCTGACGATGCTGCACCACGGCGCCGTCGTGGTGTCCGGCAGCGCCGAAGATGTGCTCACCGCCGAACGACTCGGCGAGATCTATCACGTCTGTGTCACCGTTGAGCACGATGAAGGCCAAGTGATCGTGGTCCCGCGGCGCGGCTTCCCGGCCTGAGTGGGAGCACACGATGATGGATGGAGGACGATGCGTCCGCTGATGGTGCTTGGCTGCACGTCTGATGCCGGCAAGTCGCTGCTGGTGACAGCGCTCTGTGCCTGGTTCCGGCGCGAGGGAGTCCGGGTCGCTCCGTTCAAGGCGCAGAACATGTCCAACAATGCGCGCGTCGTGGCGACTGATCACGGCTCTGGCGAGATCGGCGTGGCGCAATGGCTGCAAGCGCGCGCTGCGGGCATCGAGCCGGACGTCCGGATGAATCCTGTTCTGCTCAAGCCCGAAGCTGACACGCAGAGCCAGGTCATCGTTCGTGGCCAAGTCGATCGAGCGCTGACCGACACGCCGTGGCAAGCACGCCACGACGCGCTGTGGGCCCCGATGGCATCGGCATTCGATGAGCTCAGGGCTGACTTCGACCTCGTGGTCATCGAGGGAGCGGGAAGCCCGGCCGAGATCAATCTGGTCGATCAGGTGAACAACCGCATGGTCGAGTACGCCGATGCTGGGGCCTTGCTGGTCAGCGACATCGATCGCGGTGGCTCGTTCGCCCACCTGTTTGGCACGTGGTCGCTGGTGCCCGATGCAACCCGTTCCCGGCTGGCTGGATTCGTCCTGAATAAGTTCCGGGGTGACCCGTTGTTGTTGGCTCCCGGCCCCGACCGGCTCACTGCAATGACGGGCATGGTCCACGCCGGAACGGTCCCGATGCTGTCGCACCGCCTGCCGCAAGAAGAAGGGGCGAGCGAGCACACCGACGCGCCGATCGACGCTCCCGTTGTGGCCATCCCTCGACTGCCGTTCGGGTCCAACCTTGACGAGTTCCATGTGCTGAGCCACGTTGCGAATGTGCGGTGGTCTGCCGACCCGCGGTCGATCCTCGGGGCGGACGTCGTGATCCTGCCGGGCTCGAAGCACGTCGCCGCCGACATGGAGTGGATGCGCGAGCAGGGCCTTGCCGACGCTGTGGTGCGGGCTGCGGACGCGGGCATGCCGATCATCGGAGTGTGCGGCGGGGCGATGATGCTCGGCGATCGACTCGATGATCCTCACGGTGTCGAAGGTAGGCGTCACGGGACCGGCGGTCCGACCCGCATGCTTGGCCTCTTGCCGCTCCGGACGACGATGCAGCCAAAGAAGCTTGCCGCTCATGTGGCCATCGACTTCAACCACGGTGATGCAGGACGCCAGACCTGCGACGGCTACGAGATCCGCAACGGGGTCGTGGACGGTGGCGACGACCTGGTGGTTGCGACGTCGCCCAATGGTCCCGTCGCGTGGCAGTTGGGGAACGTCACTGCGACCACGGTGCACGGATTGTTCGAACACCCTGTCTTCATCGAAGCAACATTGGGAGTGGTCGCGCGCGATGTGCTTGACGAGACGTTCGTGCAACTGGCCGATGCCGTCGAAGCGCACCTCGACACGAACTTGTTGCGCCGCCTGACGCAGTCGTCCTGATTCGTTCAGCCGGTCGGCTTGAGTGACAGGACCTCGACGCCGGACTCTTCGTCGGCCATCCGCCTGTCAATGTCGACGAAGTAGCGGACCAGGGCGCCGGTCTCAGGATCGAACTCCAGATCGAGCGTGGCATAGCCCTCATCGATCACCATCTGCACGGCGGTGAACAGCGACAACATGGTGGCGGGGCCGGGGTCGAAGAACGCGTCATCGGTGAGCGCGACATGCTCGGTGACTTCGCCGTCGACGACGGTGTCCGACCACTCCTGCTGCGGACAGAAACAGAGCTGCTGGGTGACGATCGTGTAGGACGTGAGGCCCTGAGCGTTCCAGAGAGCGACAGCGGCATCGAGCTGAGCCTGGGCCTCGGCTGGGTCCAGGCCGCTGTCACCGACCGGCGGGTCGGTCACCGCAACTGCCGTGATGGGGGGCGCGGTTGATGGTGCGACCGTCGCGTTCGCCGCAGAATTGGGCAGGGTGTCGATTGGCGCTGCGTCATCGGATCCGCATGCAGCGAGAAGGGCGGCGAACGCAACGACAAAGGGGAACGCGCGTCGGATCATCTGTGTTGGACGCTTCCCGAGCGGTTGGAGTTCCCATCAGCGATTGAGCCCATGGCTGCAGACTCAGACCTTCTGCATCGGTGTGAGCACACCGGCGGGGTAGCGCACCTCGATTGGGTCGCCCGACCGAATGGGGCCACCAGCGACGACGACGCCCATCACGCCCGTTCGCCCGACTTGCTCGCCTGGCCGGCCGTAGCGTTCGCCGTCGACGAACATCATCTTCAACACGCCGTCGCCGACATTACGAATCTGCTTGCACGGGTTGCGCAGGCCGGTGAGCGCCACCAGCGCAGTGTCGCCGAGACGCAGCATCGAGCCGACCGGCAACCCGACCAGATCCAGTCCCGTCGTCGTGACGTTCTCACCAAGCTGACCGGGCACGACCTGGTGGCCCGCCTCGACCACTTCGTCGAGCAATTCGGACATGACGAGATGTACCTGCCGGAGATTCGGTTGGTTGGGATCTGCAGCGACGCGTGATCGGTGCTTGACCCGTGCGCCCAGATGGGCATCGCCCTCGACGCCAAGTCCCGGGAGCAGCGTGACCGCGTCAACGGTCTGCTTGGAGAACGTGTGCTCGCCGCTGCGATGCACGGCGAGTACAGATCCGGAAAGGTCAGGCGATGCGGCAGGCATTGGCTCATCGTAGAAGTTCTACGCTGTCAACATGACGGAGATCTCGGCCCAGAAGCACGACAGCTATCCAGGCTTCCCCGGTGTTGAGCGATATGGCGCTGAGCGTTCACCCGAGGACGAACGGGCCCACCGCAAAGAGATGTGTGCCCTGGGGTACCGGATCTTTGGTGCCCAACGATGGGGGCAACTCGGTGACGGCCACGTCTCGGCACGCGATCCGATCCTCACCGATCATTTTTGGCTCCTCGACTGGGGTGTGGCGTTCAGCGCGGCGACGCCTGATCGGTTGGTCTTGGTCGGCCCCGGTGGCGATGTCATGGACGAAGACGGCAACCCGACCGGTGCGGTGAATACGGCCGGATACAACATCCACGCTCCTTTGCTGGAGGCGCGACCCGATGTCGTGAGCGCCTGTCACACGCATACCGCATATGGCACGCCATGGTCGGCCAACGTCGAGCCGTTCCGAGCGCTCAGCCAGGAGTCGACCGCGTTCGTCTTTGACCAGGCGCTGTTCGACGACGAAGAAGTCGAGGTCCTCTCGGTCGAGGGCGGCAAGCGCATTGCGGCCGCGATGGGCGACGCGAAGTTCTGCATTCTTCGCAACCACGGATCCTTGACGGTCGGCCGCACGGTCGAAGAAGCGGTCGGATGGTTTGTGATGGCAGAGCGGGTCGCCGAAGTGCACGTGAAGGCTCCCAACGGCAAGGCGATCTCCGACGGAGCCGCCGCCGTTGCCGCCGCCACGATGTCCACCGATCTCACTGGGTGGCGGGTCTTCCAGTGGCTCCGCCGGAGTGTGCTCGACGGCTGACGCAGTGGTGCCGCTCGGTCATGGAACGCGCGATATGCCGCGACGGTGATGCCGAGCACGAAGAGCCCCAGCCAGCCGTCCTCGGTCTTTTTAGGTACAACACGGCCCTCCAGAGCGCGGAGACTCGCCCCGCTTCACCGCGCCTCGCTCAGTAGTCGATTGCTGCGAACTCGCGCAGCTTGCTCATGCGATGCCGCGCATCGATCATGCGGACCGTGCCGCTGCGTGAGCGCATCACGAGGCTCTGTGTGCGGGCGCCGAGATTGTCGAAGCGCACGCCGCGCAGCAATGCCCCGTCGGTGAGCCCGGTGGCGGCGAAGAAGCAGTTGTCACTCGTGATCAGGTCGTCCTGCATCAGAATGCGATCGAGGTCGAACCCTGCATCGAGCATCGCGGTGCGCTCGTCGTCGCTCTGCGGGAGAAACTGGCACTGAATCTCGCCGTCCATCGCCTTCATCGCCGCCGCGGAAACAACTGCCTCGGGGGTGCCGCCGATGCCCATGAGTACATCGACGCCGGCGTCGGGCCAACAGGTCGCGACGGACCCGTAGACGTCACCGTCGGTGATCAATCGGATGCGGCACCCGCTGGAGCGCACCTCGTCGATCAACTCGGCGTGTCGTGGGCGGTCAAGGATGACACATGTGAGATCGCCGATCGCCTTGCCGGATGACTTGGCGATCCACCGCAGGTTCTGTGTGGGGCTGGCCGTGATGTCGATGGCCCCAACGGCGTTCGGGCCGACGGCGATCTTGTTCATGTAATACGAGGGCCCGGGATCGAGCATCGAGCCACGATCCGCCACGGCGATCACGGACAGGGCGTTGGTCTTGCCGAGTGCGGTGAGCGTCGTCCCGTCGATCGGATCGACGGCGACATCGACTTCCGGCTGGCTGCCGTCGCCGACTTCCTCGCCGTTGTACAGCATCGGAGCATCGTCTTTCTCGCCTTCGCCGATGACGACGGTGCCGGTCATCGCGACCGTGGAGAGCGACAGTCGCATCGCTTCGACCGCCGCGCCGTCGGCGGCGTTCTTGTCTCCGCGGCCGACCCAACGGGCAGCAGCGAGGCAGGCAGATTCGGTGGCTCGTACGAGCTCCATGGCCAGGTTGCGGTCGGGGTTTTCGCGTTCGGACATTTCCGCACAGTAGCGAGCGTGGCAGTGACGACCCAGCCGGTCGGCTGCTCGGGACATCGGCTGGGGACATTTGGTCGCGTGGAGTCCGGCCGGTTGGGGTGTGTCAGGGGCGTAGATTCGCACAGGTGCATGTGCCGATCGAACTGCTCACCGCTGGACGTGACCTGACTGAGCCGACATTGTCGCCGGATGGCAGCAGGGTGGCGTTCGTGCAGCGGTGGCGCGGCGCTGCCTCCATCATGGTGATCTCGCCGGATGGCGGCGCAGAGCGTCTCTTCTCCACGGGCCCTGACCCGGCGCCGGGCCGGGGAATGGGTGGGGGGTGCTTCTGCTGGCATCCCAGCGGACTGGGAGTCGTCTACGCAGCGGTCGACGGTGAGATCTGGTGGCAGCCGATCGGTGGTGCAGCGGTGCAACTCACTGCGCTCGGTCGTGAGTGCCGGGCGCCGAACGTGGCGCCAAACGGCGAGTACTTCGTGTTCGCCGTCGACGATGCCGAGGTATGGCAACAGGGAATGGATGTCGACGTGCGCGCGGTTGCGCCGGTGCGTTTCGACAACGGTTCCGACTCGTTCTGTTTCGACCCAGTGGTGTCACCGTGTTCGTCCACCGTGGTGTGGCAGGGGTGGAGCCCGCCGGACATGCCATGGGACGGCGCTGGTGTGGTGACCTGCACGGTGCAGTCGGGCGAATTATCCCGGTGGCAACCACGCGATGCAGCAGTACAGCAGCCGCGTTTCGTGCCCGACGGGGCCCGGGTGTGGGTCGACGACGCAAGCGGCTGGCTCAACGTCCGCATCGACGGTGAGTCGGTTCTCGCCGAGTCGGCAGAACAAGCCGGCCCGACGTGGGGAATGGGCCAGCGCAGCTTCGTGGTCAGTCCGGATTGTTCGCATGTGGCGTTGTGTCGCAACGAAGGCGGCTTCGGACGCCTCGTGGTCGTCGACCGCTCATCCGGCCGGGTGACCAACGTCGGCAAGGGTGGGCACGGTCAGCTCACCTGGGTCGGCGACACTCTCGTCGCCCTCCGATCGGGCGCGGTGACACCCACCCAAATCGTGGCCTATGACCTCAGCGATCTTTCTGTCAAACCGGCGCGGACGGTGCTCGCTGTCGGTCCGGCCGCAGGGTGGGACCAATTTGAGCTGCCCGAGCCCTCAGTGATTGAGGTCGACGGCTTGCACGCCCGTCGGTACGCAGCCGGAGCGGGACGGACGCTCGTCTGGGTGCACGGGGGCCCGACCGACCAGTGGCAGGCTGATTTCCGTCCGCGCATCTCGTATTGGTGGAGCCGTGGATGGGACGTCCTCGTGGTTGACCCGCACGGCACGACCGGCCACGGCCGGGACTACCAGCGTGCGCTGAACGGACAATGGGGTCGCCTCGACGTGGACGACACCGCTGCGCTGATCCGCCATGCGCATGCCGAGGGTTGGGCAACGCCCGAGACAACCGTGGTCATTGGCGCCTCATCGGGTGGCCTGACGGTAGTGGCGATGCTTGCTGATTACAGCGAACTCGTCGCCGCAGGGGTGACGTCCTACCCCGTCAGCGATGTGCGTGCGCTCGCCGAGGTGACCCACCGTTTCGAAGCGCACTACACCGACACCCTGGTCGGCGACAGCACGGACCAGGAGCTTTTCGTCGAACTCTCGCCTGTCAACCGCGCCGAACAGATCACCAAGCCGCTGCTGGTCTTTCACGGCAGCGAGGATCCGGTGGTGCCGCTCGAACAGAGTGAACGACTCGTCGAGTGCGCGGGCGATGTCGTGACGCTCGTGGTCTACGAGGGTGAAGGACACGGATTCCGCGATTCGGCCAACACGCAAGATGAGCTCAAGCGGACAGCAGCGTTCCTGAGAGATAGCGTGCCCACGTGGCATTTGTAAGCAAAGGCGGCGGCGCAGAGCAGCAGAACGAGACCGCGGGTATCGGTGATCCGATCGACTTCGATCCGTTTGACGACGCCGTGGTCAAAGTGCACTACGACGTCACCGTCTGGAACTTCGATCAGCAGGCCGAGCTGTCTGAAGCAATGGCCGAGGCGTTCATCCCGCACGGTTGGGATGGCACCGAGCTGGTCGTGCCTGAGACGCATGAAGAGCGCGTCGACGTCATTTTCGAGCGACTCGAGCAGGAACTCGGCCCGTTCCCCATCGTCCTCGAGGAAGATGCCGAGTCGACCGAGTTCAATCTCGATGAGTGGACCGACGCCGACCGCAAGGTCCTGACCGAGTCACTCATCGAATCTGAGGTGCCGTTCCGATGGGAGGGCGCCACTGTCGTGGTTGCCGCCGATGCCGAGGATGCCGTCGATGATCTGCTTGACGCAATTGAAGCCGGTGAGCTGATGACGGCCGACGAATCAGGTGCGAACGAGCCGCCGCAGGGAACGCTGAGCACCATCTTCCTCGCTGCCGACAAGCTTGCCAAGGACCCGATCGACGCCAAGTCGCGCAAGCAGCTCATCGAGCTGAACGCCATCATTGATAAGAAGCATCCGCCTTACGCTCTGGCGCCGCGCACCTGGGTTGGCGCGGTTGCGGGGGTCGATCGCATCGTCAAGCGGATCATGGTTGACGCTGACGGGCACGGCGACAGCGACTCTGATGTGATCGAGTTGGCCCAAGAACTCCGTTCGTTGCTCCGCCCGTACGTCTGAACTTATCTCCGTGCTCCTTGCCGAACTCGAGATCTGGCACACACGGCCAACGGTGCCGACGCGACGTGTCGCGCTCGGTCACATGGTGCTCCCGGTCGACCCTGCTCCAGGGTTCGGCGGCCTCCTCATCGGTGCGGTGATTGCCGCGCACCTCGGTGGCATCGATGATGATCAGATCGGTGATGTCCACCGGCTGATTAACGAAGTAGGTGACGGTCAACGTGTGGTCCAACCGCGACTGCGGCACCGATTCCAGATCGACCGGCACGGCCTCGCCGTGAGTCACCATCGGTTGGTCGGCGACGGCGACGAGATCCACTTCGATTTCAACAGCATCGGCACGGACCTCAGTCAAGTGCTCGGTGCGGTGTATGCCGCCGAGCGCCTTGCGCCGGAGCACCGACGTGGTGTGCTGGACGTGCTACAGAAGTCGGCGCGTTGGCGTGGACCAATTGGCGCCTCATTCATCGCCCACCTTGCCGGGTCGCAGACCACCACGCTGGAAGCAATGGCCGATCCGCTTGGCTGGGCGCTGGGCATTCTCGGATTTGAACTCGGGAGCAAGAAGCCCTCGAACCGTGAGGTCACCCGAGCATTCCGGGTCCAGATGCGCGAAGTGCACCCCGACCACGGTGGCGCGGACATCGACGCGGCCAAGGCGATGAGTGATCTTGCCGAAGCCCGCCGGATTCTGTCCGCGAAAGACTGACAGGGATTGACGGGGCGCACTGTGGCCGCGCCGAGTGTGCTGCTGTATCCGGGCGCGGGTTCGGACAGCAATCATCCTCGACTCGTGGAAATCGAAGCCGAGCTCGGCCGGTCAGCCCGAGTCGATCGCCACGATTTTCCCTATCGCAAAGCGGGCCGCAAGGGCCCGCCCGACCGGGCGCCAAAGTTGATGGCATCGATCCGCGGCGACCTCGCGAAGATTGCTCGCCGCCGGAGCCCTCTGGTGCTGGGCGGCCACTCGATGGGTGGACGCATGGCATCGATGGTTGCCGCCGATGTCGACGGTGAGGGTGGGATCAAGAATCTCGCGGGGCTGGTGCTCCTCGCATATCCGCTGCACCCTCCGAAAAAGCCCGACAAGCTCCGCGTGGAACATTTTCCCGACATCACGGTTCCCTGCCTGTTCATTTCGGGAACGCGCGACGACTTCGGAACCCCCGACGAGCTTGAACGCTGGACGGCGACGATGACGGGCTCGGTGGAACACGTCTGGCTCGATGCTGCCCGCCACGACCTGAAAGGTCGCGACGCTGAAATTGCGGCACACGTGGTCACGTTCGTGGCCCGCATCACGGCGTGACGACAGCGCTGCGATTCAACAGCGCGCGCTAACTCGTGATGATCAGGGTTGCGTCCTCGGGGTTCATTTCTTCGAGTTCGCGGTGCGCTGTCTCGGGATACGAGGTGAGGACGATGATGGTGACGACCACTTGTGCGATCGCCATCATGCCAATCACCGAGCTGTACGACCATCCTCGGTCAACGAGTTGACCAGTGCCGAGGAGTCCGCCGATCCCACCGATCAGTGCAAGCGCGGTGATGATGCCTGCCGCGCGGCTGCGGTTGCCGGTCGGGAACAACTCGGTTCGATACACAGCCATCGCGGGAAACGCCATGCTTCCCGTGATCCCGGCCAAGAACGAAAACAGCCACAACAACGGGCCGCCGAAGGAGAACGCGAGGACAACCATCAGCGTCGAGAACGGCAGGACGACGGCGATCAACGGTTTTCGGCCGCGCGTATCTGCAAAACGACCGCCAATGAGGAGGCCGAGGGCGGCCGGAGTGCCGACAACCAGGGAGAAGATGCCGATCGTCGTGGCGTCCCAGCCTCGCACGTCGCTCAGGTAACTGTTCTGGAAGAAACTCGCGGGCGAAATGAAGATGTTTCCAATGAATGCCACGGCGCCCAGCAGTGCCAAGCGCCTGCGATCGAGACGTGGCGCATGGGCATGCGGGTCGCGTTCGGTCGCCGTGAACCGGCGTGTCTCGGGAAGTCGACGGGTGAGGTCAAGGGCGACGACGCACCAGATCACCGAGACGACATAGACGTAGCGCCAGCCACTCGGCCCGAGGTCGGCGAGCGCCAGCGACGACACCGCAATGCCGGCGCCGAAACCGCTGGCCATCGCCAACACGCTGATCGCGAAGGCTCGGGTGTTCTTCGGCATTTCCTCCGCAGCGATCACGCCGATGAGGAACGACAGGGCAATGCCCATCGGGCGGCCGAGTGTTTGGGACGCGACGAGCACCGGAAAGCTCGGTGCAAGCGCGCCCATCAACGACAAAATGGGAGCGATCCATGCGACGGCGACGATGACGCGGCGACGCCCGATGCGGTCTGCGAGCACCGCAGCGGGCAGCGCGAAAATGATGCCGGCGCGGACGATCGCCCCGGCGTATCCGACACCCGCATCACCGACCCCAAAGTCGTCCGCTGCAAACTCCGCCGTCTGGGTGAAGAGCGTGTTCACAAATGCGGCACTCATCGACGCCGCAGCGAGTAACCCGATGACCAACACCTGTGTCGTATCAAGGCGGTCCGGCGGTGACCAGAAGCCACGATGTGAAATTCGGCGACGGATGACCTGGCCGACCGGCAGCTTGAACAGCCAACCAAACCACGGGATGGTGAGCCGATAGGTGGTCGTCTCGGTGATCGTTTCCTCGGATCGCTCGACCACACGCCGATAGCTCGAGAACGGACCATGTTTCTGCAGGTAGACGGCATCATCGTCGTCTGAGCGAACCTCAAGGACAAGGTCATCACGAGGTTGCTCGACCGTTGCGACGTGTTCCGCGTCGTCGGGCCAGGTTCGGGTCACCATGGTCCCACCTGGTCGCACAGCGGGAGCATACTGGTGCCTGTGAATCCAGATCCGGTGAGTGAGAAGTTCGTGGTGCGCGGCAGCGGCCCGATTAGCGGATCGGTGTACGTGCCCGGCGCCAAGAACTCGGTCCTCAAACTGATGGCGGCAACGCTGCTCACCGATGGCACCTTCGAACTGACCAACGTGCCCGACATCGTCGACGTCACGATCATGGGGGAGTTGCTCGCCGAACTTGGGGTCGAGATGCTGCGCCCTGCTCCCGGCCAACTCCTCCTCACCGATACCGGCGACATCAATCCCGTCGCACCGTACGAACTCGTCGAGAAGATCCGGGCCTCGATCAACGTGCTCGGCCCATTGCTCACCCGATGCGGCGAGGTTCGTTTGTCGATGCCGGGTGGCGACGACTTTGGAGCCCGGCCCATCGACATGCACGTGAGTGGTCTCGAAGCGATGGGCGCCGAGTTTAAGTTCAGCCACGGATACCTCGAGGCGCGCTGCGAGCGGTTGCACGGTGCCGACATCACCTTCGACTTTCCGTCGGTCGGCGCCACCGAGAATCTGATGACCGCAGCCGTCTTCGCCACGGGGCGGACCACGATCGACAACTGTGCTCGTGAACCCGAGATCACCGACCTCTGCAACTTTCTGGTGGCGATGGGAGCCAACATCTCAGGCATTGGTACATCGACGCTGGTCATCGAGGGTGTCGAACGCGACGAGCTGCATCCGATTAGTCATCACACCGTGCCGGACCGCATTCAAGCGGCTACGTATCTCGCCGCCGCCGCCGTGTCGAACGGCGAGCTCGATGTGCTGGGCATCCGACCGGATGACATGACGATGCTGCTCGACCGCTTCGCCGATATGGGATTGCAGATGAGCCCCGTCGAGATGGCTGGACACACGGGGCTCCATGTCGCTGCCCCCGACCGGCTCCGGTCGATTGACGTCGCCACGCTGCCGTATCCCGGCATCGCCACCGACTACAAGCCGCTGATCATCACGATGCTCTCGGTTGCCGACGGCGTCGGGATCGTCACGGAGAATCTGTACCCGGGGCGTTTCCGCTACGTCGAAGAACTGCAGCGCCTCGGGGCCGACGTGAGCACGACCGGCCATCACGCGGTGATTCGCGGCGTGCCGCGTCTGTCGGGTGCGGAAGTGAAGGCGCACGACATCCGCGCTGGTGCTGCGATGGTTGTTGCCGGACTCGCTGCCGAAGGCGAGACGATCATTTCAGGCGTGCACCACATCGACCGCGGCTATGACGACCTCGTCGGCAGGTTGAGCGCTGTTGGCGCCAGCATCGAGCGGATCCCGGGCTGAGTTTCAGCGCGCATCGCAGCGTTGAGAGGCCGCTACTGTCGCGAACATGAGCCGTGAGCCGAGCGTGAGCGAATCGGCCCAGTTCGGCTTCCGGCCATGAGCAACGAGTGGGATGACGTTGCTGTCGGCTGGGACGACGACGAGGCCGTGCGCTCGTACACCGCGGCCGCGCACACTTCGCTGCTCGCAGTACTCGCCAGTGCTGACAAGAGCCTTGATGGCGCCAAGGTCCTCGACTTCGGGTGCGGGACAGGTCTGCTGGAGCTGTGAGGAGTGATTCGTGAACACACCGGCTTTGCCAGTGAGGGGGCGCCCTCGCACGTTTCGGCGTGACCACGTTGTTCAGGTTGCGATGGACGCGTACTGGCGCGAGGGGCCCGACGCTGTGTCCTTGAATGAGATCTGCCGGCGGGCAGGGGTGTCGAAACCAGGTCTGTATCGAGCGTTCGGCGGTGAGGACAAGCTGTTGGACGCAGCGTTGGAGCACTACGCCGACGTTGTCCTTGCCCCGTATTTCGCGGCGGTCGACCCTGACACACCGCTGCGCGACACGCTTGAGGCAATCGTCGCCTCGTTCACCGACGCCGATCGCGCCGGCCCGCCAGGGTGCCTCCTCGCTCGACTCCAGCAGACCGACGGATTGGGGCCACTGGCCACAGGCCGAGTCGAAGGACTGCGCCAGCAGGCTCGGGATTCCTATGCCACTCTGATCGAGTTGGCGAAGGCCCGGTGTGAGGTGGCCGAGGAGATCCCGACCGAGGTTGCTGCGGCGATGGTGGACATCGAGTGCAACGCCGTACTCCTGAGAATGGCCGCCGGCGAAGATCCTCAGCTCCTACGCGCCCAAGCGCGTCTCGCCTTCTCGATCTTCCACTGAACGCCCACGCGTGTGCCCAAAGCCGCGCACAACCGGCACGTTCTCTGCAGCAATGAGCACACAACGCGCGCTCCGTGGGCCTGCTGCCGATAGAGAACCTGCGCCGAGCAATCGCCCGATATCGGCCCATATCGGGCGCCTGGGAACCGCGCCGAGAAGTACCAGACCTCACCGAGACGGCCCGCAGATCCGGGCGCGGTAGTTGCTGCATCAAGAGCGGCACTTTGGCGAGCAGCTCGAAGCACTCGGCGTCGAGATCCTCAACAACAAGGCCAACAACTCGGGCCACATCGACCGGAAACTCGTGTCCGGCCAGCCCGGAGGCCGCCAACAACTTCGGGCAGATGGCGGCCAGAGCCCTCCTCGACCACGGCGACCAAACGGAATAAGTCTCGGCATCTCCGCCGCCACCGAAACCGGAGGCATTGCACTCATCGAGCTCGCGCCGGGCGACCGATCACTGCGAACGTAACTGCTGCAGCATGGCCGACGTTGAGTGAGTCGACGTCGGTCGAGATCGAGATCCGAACGCGGTGCGTCGCAACGTCCATCGTCTCAGGCTCCAAGCCATGGCCTTCCGCGCCGAGAACAACTGCGACCCGGTCGGGTACGTCCATGTCCCAGAGGTCGACCGCGACGACATCGGGGGTGAGAGCCCATGTCTCAAAGCCTGCGTCACGAAGCGTGTGCAGGGCGCTCGGCCAATCCTCGGCATCTGCTCGGGCGACCGGGATGTGGAGGATCTCGCCCATGCTGACTCGCACCGTGCGCCGTTGATACGGATCGTTGCAGGTTGGACTGATGACCATGCCGTCGATGCCAAACGCACGCGACGCGCGGGCGATTGCGCCCACGTTCTGATCGTCATTGAGCGCTTCAAGCACGACGAGCCGCCGACACGTGCTCGACAACTCAGCAACGGTCGGCATCGGAGCACGGAAGGCGGACGCGAGACAACACCGGTCCATGTTGAAGCCAACGACCTCGGCAAGGACCGCTTGGTTCGCAACATAGACCGGCACGCCAGCCATCTCAGGCCGAGACATCGTGGGAACGAACCGCTTGAGGCGTTTTGGGTGGAGTAACACCGAACGCATGCGATGCCCAGAGTCGAGCATGCGGTCGATCGGGACGTACCCCTCGCCCATGAAATACTCATCGGCTTCCATTTCGGCACGAACCGCGATGCTGTTCAGCTCGCGGTAGTCGTCGAGCCGCGGGTCAGCCGGGTCCACGATGTACGTCACACCCTCAACTTCGCCACTCGATGCTGCAGCGTCTTGGTCTGTGCTCATCGGCTCATCAGCTCGCCAAATTCTGAGCAGTTGGGGTTCTCGCACATCGATGGCTCACCGGGCGCCTCAGGTGGTAACGCACTGACACCGCACGAAGCGCAGATCGGTGAGATATCGCCATCATCAGTCTCATCCCACAGATCGCTCATGACGTCAGTGTCGCCGACGTTGCGGCGTTTCGTTCACACCTCGAAATCAGCACTGCCCGCGCTCGACGGCTCCGACGACCACAGTTCGTCGACGTCACTGTCTTCCCGTTGCATGTTGTCGGCTCGAACGGGTGTGGCTTCCAATTCGACCCGGACGTCGTGCGTGAGTACGTGCCCGTTGGAGTGCGGTAGCGAGATCGGACGACCCGTCTTGTGTCAGCCGGCGAGCTTGGCGTTGATGTGTTCCATCACGGCCATGTGCTCGGCTTGCGGGCTGAGCATGATGAGTTCTGCGTCTTCGTTCACCCGAACGCTGTGGCCGGCGGGCCAGTGAAAGAGATCTCCTTTCACACACTGCTCGGTTGAACCGTCGCTGTAGCTGACGACAACATCGCTGTTGAGCATGAACCCCCAGTGCGGCCCGTGGCACATGTCGCCCTCAAGCCCTTCGAGAAGCGGAGCGAGGTCGGTGCCAGCGGCCATCGAGAAGTACTCCGCACCGATCGTGCCGGACGCGACTCCGAAGTCGGGAAGCTGCCGCGCCAGGTACATCGATCTTGACGGGAACGTCCTGCATTGAAATGCGCATGTTCTGATCCTCCTGGGTGTGGTTGTGTTGGACACCAACAAGGCGTGACAACCACTGTCACATTGTGACAATCCCGCATGGCTCAGGAACCGAGCGTTGTGTTCTGGTTCGGACCAGATGCGACAACGACCTGCTCGGTCGGCGTTCAGCCGGTGCGGGTGATCGTGATCGTTGCGAAAGCATTCTGAGATGCTGCGGCGACGTAGCCGGAATCGACGGGTCCGGTGACAAATCCTGGCCCAGATCGGCTTGAGACGCCGAAGTTGTCACCACCCGATGTTCCAGCGTCATAGCTACCAGCATTGACCGTGGTGCTCGGCGCCCATTCCCCGTCAAACAGGTCAAAGTTGCGCAGCCCGACAAACCAATCCGAGCTCGGCGCCAGCATCGTCACGAGTGACACCATGTCGAAGGTCTGGGTGGCAGTGATGTCGAACGATCGCCTGGCGATAGCCGGAGCGGGAACACCTGCGCCGCTCGTTGCCTGGGACACTGTGCTGTTCGACGTCAGTTCGCTGCGTCGCAACATCGCCCAAACCATCCAGTTCGGTAGAACGAACGATCCCAGATCTGGTGAACGTTCGCGGAACGAACGGGCTCAGCCGGCGGTGGCGGTCAAGCTGCCCTGCAGCGCGTCGAGGTAGGCGTCATAGCCGCTCGAACTGGGGTGGAAAGAGGCCGTCGACACGTTGATGGGACCATCGGTCCAATGCTCGCGGATCGTGCCATCTTCGAGTTTGCTGCGACGCAGGGAATCACCGAACACCGCATCGTTGACATACCGATCGCGCTGCCAGAACCGGCAGGCCCCATGGTTGTCGAACTCATCAATGACCGACACATAGCGAATGTCGGCACCGGTGCGGACTCGAGCAATGTTCGTTGCAGTCTCAATCTCGCGGTTCAACAGATCAACCTGCTCATCAATGAAGTCCGCCTCGTTGCGGCTAATCCCCAAGACGCCCTCGCACCAGCGATCACTCTGCATCAGCCGCGGGTACGCAAGCGCTCGCACCATGACGTCGGGATACTGGTCACCGATCGCGACATATGTTCGGATCAGATCACGCCGGATCTCATCGAAGTTGGCCATCTGATTCTGTGGTGGCTTGTCGCAGTTTGCCGTTGTGATGCAGCGCAACAGGGCATCCGGCCAGTTCTCATCACGTTCGGTTCGAAGATCGTTGCCGCCAATCGTCATCGTAATCAACGTCCCGTCGCCGTCGCCGCGAATGCCTGCAGCACGTACCTGGGCGGGGATCTCGCGGATCACTGCGCCCGCACAGGCAACAAAAACCGACTCGGCGTCGAGTTGCTCGGCGAAACGGGGACCAGGGGTCTCGTCAAGTTCGCGTTGGCAGGCACTCGAACCGAGTCGGGTCGAGTGGCCGAAGGAATGGGTCGCGGGCCCGTGGTCGTCATAGCTCGACGCGTTGCGATGGATGCCACTGCCCGAGCTGTAGGAATCGCCAAGCGTCACGACGCGCTGAATGGCTGGTTGCGTTGAATCCGTCGAACTTGCTTGCGCTGTTGTCGAGAGCGTGCCGACAGCGGCGATGGTGCACGCCACAGCGGTCGCAGCTCGAAACATGACATGCACGCTAGGCCCCCTCAGCGGCCGTGATGTTTCACCCTCGGAATCTGAGGCGGCGTGCGATACGGCGGGGAGATGTTGGCGGCAATCCATTTGTCGGTGTCACTGCGAGGCAGTTCGTAGCTCGGGTCTCCCTTGCAGCTGATGCGGTAGAGCAGCCGAGCGTCGTCGGGATGGTTAACGATCGGCTTCGATGGAGGCGCCGTGTGAAGCGTGGCGAAGTTGTTCCAGATCGTCACATCGCCTGGAGTGTGAACGTGGTCGTAGCGGAACTCTGGCTGGAGGCAATGCTCCTCGAGCCGGTCGAGGAAGCGGCGCGACTCGTCGCTGCCCATTCCGTCCACCTCGACCGGAGCCACCCGGCGGCCGCGCGAGGCCCACACCGGGCTGTGGAGCGACCTCACGCCGCTCCTCGGATTGGTGTAGACGAGCGGCACCATCCACCCGCCGTCGGTGACACGTAGGCGACGTCGCACCATGACCTTTTCAAGCATTCGACGCTCCTGTTCCGGCAGCGCGGCGAACGCAGCGGCCGTGTCGGCATAGGCCGTCTCTGCGTTCAGAGGTAGAGCCTCACGTAGCTCAGACAGCGTAGCGCTTGAGTCTGGGTGATAGAAGCCTGGCTCTCTTGGAGGATTGTCAACCCAGGTGCCGCGTGAGCTGTTGCGGGTCGTTGGGGTGCGCTGGACGTAGAACAGGCTGGTTGACAGAGGCGCAGGTTCGAACTCGATGTCGGTGTGCCAGTGCTGGCCGCCACGGACCTCGGGTTCAACCGTGGGACCGCTGCCGACCAGGTTGGTGACGATGTAGACCGCAGGGCTATCGGCCCCGTCGAGCGACATGATGGAGCCGGGGAAGGCCTGGTCCACCAGAGTCGATGTTCGCTCCTCGATGGGGTGCAGTTCTAGCAGGTCCCCAGCAGCGTGCCCGACGTAGTTGGCGTAGTTGTGCGGGTGCGGCAGGGGCGCCCCGAAGTGGTTCGCCACCTGCTCGAGATGGCCAACGCTGAAGCCGTGTGTGTCTTGCGTGGGGAACGACACGATGCGGTGCCAGTCGACCAATGCCACCAACAGCGCGGCCTGGCTCGGCGTCAACGGCTCGGTCAGATCGATGCCGGCGACGCGGCGGCCGAGCCGTTCTGTCGAAGTGAGCGGGGCGATCGTGGCGTTCGATCCGAAGACCCGCTTCAGATCGTTCTCCAACGGCGGGAGCTGGCTGACGTCTGGGTTCATGACAATCGGGTCCTTTCGAGGCGACAAGGTTCTGAAGGATGTCGTCATCTTCGCGCTGACCTCATCGGCTGCCATTTTACTACTGAAGCTACCCAGTAGCCGCCCAGCGCAGCCACCATCCAGCGACGGCGCGGCCCGCTCTGGGACCATGTGGTCATGGGAATTCTCCGCCGTGGCTATGAACGATTCCATGACAATCCGTCGTCGTTGAGGCACGCGACCCAAATGATCACCAGCCTGACGGTTGCGGTCGTTCTGTTGGGTGCGCTGATGATGTGGGTCTTTGACCACGGTCAGTACCCCACCTACGGCAGTGCGCTCTGGTTCACCCTCCAGACGGTCACGACGGTCGGATACGGCGATGCGACGCCGATCAGCACGGTGGGTAAAACCGTGGCGGCAGTCGTCATGCTCACCGCCATCGGGCTCGTCACCGTTGTGACAGCCAGAGTGACCTCAACGTTCATTGAGGCGGCACGGGTTCGGACCGCACGCGCCAACGCCGAAGCGGCGTCCCCAGAAACTGACCCCTTCACTCGTCTCGATTCGACACTCTCGACGCTCGTCGAGCGTCTTGATCAGATCGAGTCGACCCTCGCTGAGCGCCTCGACCAGATCGAATCAACGCTCGCAGTGAACGATGCCACTCCGAGCGAATCACGCGATTCCTCCTAGCTCACCGGTTTGGGCTGGACCGGGCGTCGCGTCCGTAGCGCAATCGGTGTGAGCGAGTGGCCGAATACAGGGTCCGCGACAACAAGCCCCCCTCGATCGCGTCAACCGTGCGCCGCCGGCGCTCGATTCCTTCATGGACTCCGTCGTCGCCGAGAACTGAGCGCAGCCCCTCTTCGTGCCGGAGCGTGGCCGCGAGCCAGCGCCGCTGGGTGGCGAGGTACTCAGCGGTCACATCGACCTCGTCAATCTCGATGAAACCTGCTGAGCGGAGCAAGCTCGGATAGGTCGTCCGAACCGCCACCCCGGGTGGCCCGACCAAGCTTGCACGCCGGCGCTTCGCTGCACTGAGCCCCGGCGGCACTTGGATCGTATGGAACGCCAGCCGGCCGCCCGGACGCAGAACCCGACGAGACGCTCTCAGCACGGAGAGCTTCCTGGGCAGTCAACACATCACATCGGCGTGCACGATCGCGTCGATCGACCCCGACCGGATCGGGAGCTGCTCGCCGGTTCCGAGCAGTGCGAGTGCTCGGGGTCCGAGGTCATCGCTGCCGATCCGGTCAAGAGCAGCACTGCAACCTTCCATGATCGGATCGACGCTGACCACGGAGCAGCCGAGCGTTGTCGCCAGATAGAGGCCCGGCCATCCGCATCCGGCGCCGATGTCGAGGAGCACGCTGCCTGGCCCGAGTTCAAGGAGCCGACCGATGTCGTCCGCCTGCTCGCGCGTCGTATATCCAGTCGCGCGATAGTCGCTGCCGAGTGCCTCAAGCTCCACCGTCCGCGGCGCTGCCTCGCCAGACACCGCATAACGCTGCCCAAATCGTTCTGTCTCGATGAGCGAATGCACGACCACATCGGAGAGTCTTGCCGATGTTGTCTGCTGCACGCTCACGCTTACTCAGGCCCAGGACGTGAAGCGCACCGTGGGATCTCGTTCGAGTTGATCCACGAGGGCAATCTCCCAGGTGAGGTACTCCTGCATGTGCTTCGGAGCGGCCTGGCCGTCGTGGTCATACGGCTTGTACCAGACGTCGTCGGGCTCGGTCGTGGGCCGTTCAAAGCCAGACTCCATTGCATTGCCGGCATGACGCCACGCCCGATTCCCGCCCGCCAAGGCCAGCACCGAGGCATTGGGCCACACCTTCTGCGCGTCAGGCACGGCCAGCTTGGCGAGTTGACCATCGGTTGAAGTGATCACCAACGTCTCCACATCACCGACCACAGCCCGGGCTGCGTTCAAACGGCTGCGCACACCCCAGAACGAACCTGGAATGTGACCCTTCTTCCGGTACTTCAGGCTGGTCCCCACATCGAGGACCGCGACACCGTCCGCGCTGAGACGATCGCCCAATTCACTCACCGTGATCGAAGGCGCCGACTCCACGGGCAGCCGCTCCACCCTGCCGGAGACCACGTCCAGTTCGCGCACATCGACGTCGAGGACCACCGCGTCGTTCCACCCCAATTGGCGTAACCAGCTCGCCGTCATGGTGGCTCGCACTCCATTGTCGTCGACCAGAATGAGTCGGGCATTTCGAGTCGCTGCGTACTCGTCGGTTGCCTGCACGAGCTGACCGCCGGGGGCGTTGCTGCTGCCGATGAGGTGGCCTGCCTCGAACTCCGCCGGTGTCCGTACGTCGAAGAGGTACGTCGTGCGGGTCGTGTCGGCTTGCCACTGTTCGAGTTCGTCGATCGTGATCCGGCCGACGTCGAACCGCTCGGCGACTTCCGCCACTGCGGACATCGCCCATTCTTTGCTCGTCGCGCCCGGATCTGGTGCATGAACATCGTGGCCGCGAACCACATCGAAGCCGGCCAGTTCCCAGCCCATCGTGCCGTTTTCAAGCGCCACGACGCTGTTCTCGAGCCCGGCGTTGATCAGCGATTGGCTCCCGATGATGCTGCGTGTTCTGCCGGCACAGTTCACGACCACCAGTGTCTCGGGGTCGGTCACGACTTCTTTGACACGATGGACCAGCTCGGCGCCAGGGCAATCAATGCCACTCGGGATACTCATGTTGCGGAACTCTTCGAGCGGACGAGAGTCGAGCACCACGATGTCGGCACCATCATCGATCATCGTGTTGAGTTCCGCAGCGGTGATGCGCGGCGTGCCGTAGGTGTGCTCAACGAACTCGCCGAACGCCTTGGAGGGAACGTTCACGCCTGAGTACAGCTCGCCTCCGTTGGCGGCCCAGCCTCCAATGCCGCCAACCAATACATGCTGGTTGCTCCAGCCGAGTTCCTGAGCCTTCTCGGCCGCGCGCTGGGCGAGGGTGCTGCCGGTTTCGTCGTGGCTCCCATCGTCGCACCACACCACTCTGGTGTCGCTGCGCGGCACCGATCCCGGCAGCACCAGCTCCAGCTGGGAAAGTGGAATGCAGGCGGCGTGAAACAGATGCGACCGGAAGTACACCCCCTGTTCACGTGCGTCGAGGACGGCCAACTCGTCACCATCTTGGAGCCACCGATTCAGCGTCGGAGCATCGACGTCCATCAGCAGATGTGCGAGCTGGTGCGGGCCTCGCGGATGCCACTGACGTTGTTGAAGATCTTCCACGTCTTGTCACTGGGACTGAAGTACTCACGAGAATCAAGTCGTTCGAGCGCGAGGCCATAGCAGTGGAAGTTCAGAGCCTGTCCGTTGATGTGAATCGAGTGCAGATCGTCGGGGAGCATCGCCACGCCAGTACCGGCTTCGACCATGTGCCGATCGGTTTGGGTGACACCGTCGCTGGTTCGATCGAAGAACTTGTTGAGCTCCTGACCGTCAAAGCCGACCACCACGGCCCACGTCGTGTGATTGTGGACCGGTGTCTCGAACTGGCCGCTGCTCGACTGGGCGTAGAGGGCGAACCGATCGTCGGTGTCCTGAGCAAGGCGGTACAGGAAGCTGTTCGAGTCGTCCTCGGCGGTCGGGGAGGGAAAGTCTTCGAGCGGGAAGAGGTCGCGTTGTTGGCTCAGCTCGATGATCCGATCGCGAATGGCCTCGACGCCCTTGGTGGTCACGCCAACATTGGCTTCGATGCGGCGGATGTCATCCATGGCTGCAGCGACAGCTGCGGTTCGGTTGCCAGTCATGTGTTTTCTTCCTTGTCGATCAGGGCGCACGTTGGTCCCCGGCTGTGTGCTCGAATGATCTTCGCACGTCAGAGCGCGACGCTGACGTGTCGCTCGATAGCCGGAGCCCGCCTCGCCTGCTGGAACTGCGTCGCCGCCAGTTTCCCGACGAGCTGGGTCGGTTACGGTCGCGTCATGCTTGACCCGACCGGTAGAACAATCATGATCAGCGGAGCGAATCGAGGTCTGGGCAACGCCATTGCACGACGGCTCCACAGCGACGGATACAACGTCAGCGTCGGCGGCCGCGACATCGAAGCATTGCGCCATTCAATGGAGGGTTGCGATGACGACAGGGTGCTGTGCCATCGCTACGACGCGACCGAACCCGGCACCGACGCCGAGTGGGTCAGCGCAACCATCGAGCGATTCGGATCCCTGTCCGGTCTCGTCAACAATGCGGGGATCATCGACACCGCCGGGCTCGAAGCTCTCACCGAAGACGGGCTCGACGCATTGTGGTCGGTCAATGTGAAGGCACCGTTTCGGATGATCCAACTTGCGCTGCCACATTTACGCGCCGACGGCAGCGGGCGTGTTGTCAGCATCGCCTCGTTGTCCGGTGTGCGGGTCATGGGAACGTTCGCACCGGGCTATGCGATGTCCAAGCACGCTGTGCTCGCTCTGTCGGAGGCAACGAAACAGGCGGGTTGGGATGACGGCGTTCGCGTCACGTCGGTCTGCCCTGGATTCATCGCGACCGACATGACGAGTGACTTTGGCGAGGATTCCGCCACGATGATCGATGCGTCCGATCTTGCTGAACTGATCTCAACGACCATTTCGCTGCCGAACACGGCGTCGGTCGCGCAACTCAACGTTGCGTGTCGTCTCGAACCCCACTTTTAAACCCAGCGCGCTGCTGGCTTGTCGGTGTGCAGATCGCTGTCAGGCTGAACGCTGGTTGTATCGATAACCCGATGCGCTCCCCGGAGTTCATCGGGGATGATCAATTCGGCGATTGTCACCCCGACTGCCTCGTCGCGGGAGTAGCCAAATATCTCCGTCGCTGATGGATTCCATTCCACAACGGAACCACGGCTGTCGATAACCACGAGAGCATCAAGGGTCGAGACCAAGACCTCGTGAGCGGCGCCGTCTCGGAGGAGCCCGCTCCAGCGCTGAGCCGCGTCGGTTCCAAGAGATCGCCGGACGTCGGCGTTGACGAACTCCGAGACGACTTTCGCTGCCTGTTCTTGTCCCCCGCCACCCTCTCCATTGTCTTTCGTCGCTGCCATCGCACCATCCTTGCCGAACCGTGTTGGTTGGGGTGATTTGGGGTGAAAACGAAAAAAGCGCACCACCGGCAAAATCCGGATGATGCGTTTTTCGTAAGTAATCGGGCGACGTCCTACTCTCCCAGGAG